>Ga0334901_1000099_pt1 | contig 141766 bp, 122 predicted proteins | sample GraSluR3_MG_3_FD_207216 | JGI IMG/M metagenome (GOLD analysis project Ga0334901, IMG submission 207216) | Sludge microbial communities from methane-producing bioreactor in Wageningen University, Netherlands - Granular Sludge_15_08-R3 | ecosystem: Engineered > Bioreactor > Anaerobic >... | reverse complement strand
AATGAAACCATTGGTATAAAAGACAGGGCAAAATGCTCTGCAGACAATGTCCCCTACGACCAGGAAAAAGATATTGCTTTCATAGATGAGATTCCGGAGAACTTCATAAACATGTCACCCGGGAACATAGCAATAATATTCCCTCATGATGCACACTCCCCTTTGATCGGGGAGGGTCACATCAAGAAAATGGTCATAAAAGTACTAGTGTAATGAGATTCCATGGAGACAGACGTTTCAACTCATACGTCGGGCATCTGAAATGGAAGTATGGAGGGAGGTTGCAAAAAATTGTGGTAGATGCAGGTTTCACCTGTCCCAACCGCGACGGCAGCAAAGCTACCGGAGGCTGCACATATTGCGATAACAATGCCTTCCATCCATCTTACAGCACAGCCAGCAAACCGATATTGCAACAGCTTAATGAGGGCATTGGATTCCATAAGGTAAGATACAGGAATGCAGGAAAATACCTCGCCTATTTCCAATCCTATTCCAACACCTACGGCACTTTGGAAAAGATGAAGGAGGTATACCGAGAAGCCCTTTCACACCCAGAAGTTGCCGGATTGGTAATAGGCACAAGACCCGACTGTATAGACAACGAAAAATTGGAGTACATAGGCAATTTATCCAAAGAGAAGATAGTTGTAATTGAATACGGCATTGAGTCGGTATACGACAAAACACTTGAAAGAATCAACAGGGCACACGATTTTGCCACATCCAGGCAAGCTGTGCACATGACAGCAAAAGAGGGTATTTTCCAAGGAGCCCATTTCATATTCGGGCTGCCGGGAGAAAGCCGTGAAGAGATGCTGGGTTATGCCGGTTACATAAACGATTTGCCACTTGATTCATTGAAATTTCATCAACTCCAGATTGTCAAAGGGACGCGCATGGAAAAGGAATTTGAAACCAATCCAGGGGATTTTTACACATGGACACTGGAAGAATACATAGACTTTTTCATAGATTTCCTGGAATTGCTAAGACCCGACCTTCTTATTGAAAGGTTTGCCGGGGAGGTTCCGCCCAGGTTTGTAAACACTACACCATGGGGACTTGTCAGGAACGTAGAGATGATAAGAATGCTGGAAAAAAGACTGGAACAAAGGGATACATTTCAGTCCAGGCTCTACCAACCGTAATCATTTTTATTATCTTTGTGGCTTATTGGGCAGCTATTTCCCAAAACAACAAGGAATGGCAGGGTCTTTGTTCATTTGAACCATATAACAGATTATGAGATTTACACTAATACTGCTTTTAATTCTTTCATTAGCATCATGCAAATTCCTGGAATTCCGGTCTAATGACCAGGTTGTGGCAGAGGTGAACGGATACCGTCTTTACGAAAAAGATGTCAGGAACCTGATCCCTCCCGGGACACCTTACCAGGACAGTATCATGATGCTGCAGCAATATGTCAATTCATGGTCACTGAAATACCTTTTGCTGGCCAAAGCAAACAACCAGCTTTCAAAAGAGGACAAAGACGTAGAACAGGAGGTAGAAGATTACCGCAATTCACTCATTGCATACAGGTACGAAAAACTATATCTGGAAACCAGGCTGGATACCATTGTCCATGAGTCGCAAGCAAGGGAGTACTACATGACCAACTCCCATAATATTTCTCTTCCCAACTCAGTAGTGAAAGGCAGGGTGGTAAAAATATCCAACGGATCTCCAAATTTGGAAAGGATCAAAAACATGTACAGGGTAAACTCACTAGAAGAGATAGACGAACTAGAAAACCTTTGTTACAATTCGGCAGACAAATACAATAACTTCAACAACCAATGGACAGACATTGCCACTGTAGCAAGAGAACTGCCCCTTGATTTGTATCAATGTGAAAACGAATTGAAGACAAATGATTTCATAGAGGCCAAAGACTCTTTGTACAGCTATTTTGCATTTTTTACAGAGAAGATCCTGCCGGGAAACACTCCTCCTTTTGAATATTATCTTCCAAAGATAAAGGAGACTATCATAGGGAAAAGAAAACAAGACTTGATAAGGAAATTGGAAAAAGAACTTATAGAAGAGGCCCAGAACAACAACACAATCAAAACTAACATTAACGATTACCCACAAAATGAAAACCAGCGTTAAAATACTACTCCTGTCAATTGCCATATCTGCCTTCTTTACAAAACCGGCCAATGCCCAGAGATATGAAAAAGGACTCATAGATAAAACAATTGCCCTCATTGGCAACGATATGGTACAACTCTCTACCCTGGAATCAGAAGTTCAGATGATGATGCTTCAAGGTGTCACTTCTGACAAAAACCTACGGTGTGATGTTCTGCAAAACCTCTTGATACAAAAGCTATTCCTCACACAAGCGAGATTGGACAGCCTTCAGGTTAGTCCGGACAATGTAGAAAATGAGCTTAACAACCGCATATCCAATGTGCTGACAAGCCTGGGAGGAGAAAAGGCAGTTGAGGAATATTTCAACAAGCCTCTGTTCCGCCTCAAACAAGAGTGGAGGGAAGCCTTGACAGAACAGTTCCTTGTCCAGGAAATGAGAAGCAACGTAGCACAAAGTGCCCCGGCAGTCACTCCTTCCGATGTAGAACAATATTACAAAAACGCACCTGAAGATAGTTTACCAATCATACCTACCCAATACAAATACAGGCAAATAGCTGTTTACCCAAACAGGGAGGTTGCTACGCTTGCCGTAAAGGAGAGGTTGCTTGGATTCAGGGAGAGGGTCCTGAACGGAGAACGTTTCAGTACTCTTGCAACCTTGTACTCACAAGATCCGGGCAGTGCCGCCAGGGGTGGAGAATTAGGGATGGCAGCAAAAAGCATGTACTGGCCGGCATTCTCCGATGTTGCCATAGCACTCAAGGATGGTCAGGTTTCCCAAATCGTAGAGACACCCGATGGTTTCCACTTGATCCAAATGATTAAGAAGGAGGGAGATATGTTCAACGCCAGGCATATATTACTAAGACCCGAATACACATCCCAAGACAGAACCAAGGCATTCAACAAGCTGGATAGTATCAAAAACCTCATAACATCGGACAGCTTGAACTTTGAAATGGCTGCCAGGAGATTTTCCCAAGATCCAAAATCATATATCAATGGAGGATTGGTTGCAGATGAAATGTCGGGCTCTGCATACTTTGTCAAGGACCAATTGAAGGTAGTAGACTTCAACATGCTGGACCAACTGCAAGTGGGGGGTGTTTCGGAACCTTTTGAAACTACTGACAACGAAGGCAGGAACGGCAATACAATCTACAAGATTGTCAAACTGGAAGAGATTATTCCCTCACATATTGCTACATACAAAGATGATTTTGACATTCTCCAGGAAGAGGCACGCAACAAACTGGCAATGGAAGCAATAGAAGATTTCATCAAAAAGAAACGTGAGACCACTTATATCCGCATTGACCCGTTGTTCCAAAACTGTCCATTCCTAAAAGAGGGCTGGTTAAAATGAGATACCTGGTTGTCAATTGGTTGGTTTTAACACTGCTTTTGGCATACAGTTCCCTCTCTGCCCAAAACAATAATAAGGAAGAGAGGCTTGTGAGGCTCATAAGGGCAGAGACAGCACAGAGCTACGAAAACAATAACCTCAACATCAAACTTGTAACCGGGAATGCCCAATTTCTTCATAATGGAGCACTAATTATTTGTGATTCTGCAATTTGGAATGCTGTTGAAAACACTGTGGATGCCAAAGGTAATGTAAGGATAATCCACGAAAACAACACTTTGACAAGCGACCAGATTCACTATATCGCAGATAGTTCCCTGGCTCAGGTAAGAGGACATATTGTGGAACTGATGGACAAAGACTCAAATCGTTTGCGTACCCATTTCCTTGATTACAATACCAAAGACAGCATTGCATATTTTTTCCACGGGGGTAGCATGATGGACACAACAGGTAATACTATAGAGAGTTTGTATGGTTATTACCACTCCCAAATAAAGAGGTTCAAATTCATGGAACAGGTAGAGATGTCTGCACAAGGAATGATTCTTAAAAGTGATTCCCTTGTATATTGGGCGCAGGAAGAGAGGAGTGAATTCCTTGGCAAGACATACGGGTGGCAAGATGATGGATTTTTATCGTCAAACAAGGGCTGGTATGTGGGCAAGGACAATTCTTACGGTTTCTATGACAATGCCTATCTCAGCAACAAAGAGAACGAAATTTGGGCAGATAGCCTGGTGTACAACAAGAATAAATCAGAAGCCCGTTTATGGAGGGATATACAAATCCTGGATACAGCTCAATCGTTGATTATGTTTTCGGACTATGCACAATACCGTCAAGACCCTTTACATGCAAAAATGTATGACAACCCATCGGTAGCAATGTATTCTATGGAAAACGATATCCCTGACACTCTTTTTTTTGCTGCCGACACCATATCATACAAGGCTTTGGCAATGAATCTTGTAGACTCTGCAGTTGCAGCAGAATCCATAAAAAGGCAAAAACAAGGAAACAGGGATTATATCAAAGAGATGTTCACCGTGCAGAATATTGCCCCCGACACATCAATTATTGACACAGCAAAAATACCTGCCCCGCCGTCACAAATTGATTCTGCAAAAGTCATTGACGCAGAAAAACTTGTTGACTCTCTAAGACTTGTTGACTCTCTAAGACTTGCTGACAATCTAAGACTTGTTGATACTCTTGCAATACCGGACACTCTCCCCAAACAAGACTCAATTGCCATACCTCCCGCAACAAACGCAAATTCAGTTCCTGTTGACACAACGCTTGTACGGTTTGTATTTGCCAACAAGAACATCCGTTTTTTCAGGAGCGACTTACAGGGCAGAAGTGACTCTTTGCTTTTCAACTCAATAGATTCCATTATAAGGATGTACAAAGACCCTGTCATTTGGAGCGAAGAGAACCAATTCACATCTGACAGCATATTCCTGTTTACCTCCGGAAACTCACTTAAGAAAGCTGATTTACTAACAAATGCCTTTGTTGCATCCAAAGAGGACTCACTTCATTACAACCAGGTAAAAGCTACAGACATGACAGCCTGGTTTTCTAAAGGGGACCTTTCAAGGTTTGATGCATTTGGGGGAGTTTCCCTTGTTTTTTTCCTTGAAGAGGACTCTATCATTACCACCATGAACAAAAAAGAGTGCAAAGCCATGTCAGCAACAATTATAGAAAAAAGCGTTCAACAGGTAAGATATTATGAAAATGTCAAAAGCGATGCCTATCCAATCTTTGAACTTGAACCCGAAGATAAAACAATCAAAGGTTTCACAAACAGAGAAGAAGAGCGGCCAAAAGAGAGAAGGATTGTATCTGACCGCAAGCTATTCCCAAGCAAAAGGGAAGAATATGGGAAACTAAGCCTCCCTCTGTTCCCGTATACAAATAAATTCTTTGGAACAACAACTCCGGAAAAACAAAAAGCCGGTCAATAAATTGACCGGCCCATAAATATGTGTTGTATCTTACTACCAGATGTTCAATGGTAAGCCGTGCATTTTCTTCCTTACTTGCTCCCTCACATCGGCAATGACACTCTCGTCGTCAATATTGGAAAGCACCTTGTCCACCAAATCAACAATAAAAGGCATATCCTTCTCCAACAAACCCCTGGATGTAATGGCAGGAGTCCCTACCCTTATACCCGAAGTCTGGAACGGAGAACGAGAATCGAACGGAACCATGTTCTTGTTCACTGTAATATCTGCAGTAACCAATATCTTCTCGGCAACCTTACCGGTCAAATCGGGGAATTTGCTTCTTAAATCTATCAACATAAGATGATTGTCAGTACCCCCCGAAACAACCTTGTACCCTTTCTCAATAAAGGCAGAGGCCATTGTTGCTGCGTTTTTTTGTACTTGTGACTGGTAGGCCTTGAACTCCGGTTGCAAAGCCTCAAAGAAAGAGACAGCTTTGGCAGCTATACAGTGTTCCAACGGACCACCTTGTATACCGGGGAATACGCTTGAATTGAGCACTGCAGACATCATCTTAATCTCACCTTTAGGTGTCTTGATACCAAAAGGATTAGGAAAGTCCTTACCTACCAAAATAATTCCACCTCTAGGTCCACGAAGAGTCTTGTGGGTTGTAGAAGTTACAATATGAGCATATTTTACAGGGTTCTTTAGCAAACCGGCAGCAATCAATCCGGCAGGATGCGCCATATCAACCATGAAAATAGCATCTATCTTGTCTGCTATAGCCCTCATTCTCTCCCAGTCCCACTCCCTTGAATAGGCAGAAGCACCACCTATGATAAGCTTTGGTTTGTATTCCAGAGCCTTCCTTTCCATATCGTCATAATCTACCATGCCAGTCTCTTGGTCCAACTGGTAACCTATGGCATTGTACCACATGCCAGACATGTTAACAGGGGAACCATGTGTCAAATGTCCGCCATGGGCAAGGTCCAGGCCCATGAAGGTATCACCTGGTTTGAGGCAAGCCATGAAAACAGCCATATTGGCCTGTGCTCCGGAATGTGGCTGGACGTTTGCATATTCGGCATCAAAAAGCTGGCATAAGCGGTCAATCGCAATTTGTTCTACCTGGTCAACTACTTCGCACCCTCCATAATATCTGGCACCCGGATAACCCTCGGCATACTTGTTTGTCAAAACGGAGCCTAAGGCAGAAAGCACCTGGGGACTTACGAAATTCTCCGAAGCTATCAGTTCAATACCATGCAACTGACGATTCTCTTCCTTTTTTATGAGTTCAGTAATTTGAAGATCTTGTTTCATTATATTACCATTAATCTTTTAATACCTTATAAATAATTCATCAAAGGTACAAAATATTTCCATATTAATACTTATAACAGAGCGAAAAGTAACAAGGTAAAAGAAGCCTTGCTGTAACACGCTAATAAAAAAGAGGATGGCTTAAAACCACCCTCTTTCAGTATTTTTATCACAGAATCTATTCCAATATTACAACCCTGTTCAAAATTGGTTTGTCAAAAGGCTCATCCTGGTCACCCTTTGCAATAACCTCTAACTTAGAAGCATCCACGCCAAACTTGTTCACAAGTGCATTGTAAACAGCCTGTGCACGATCTTCACTGAGTTTTTGGTTGATTCTCTTGTTACCGGTTGCAGCGTCTGCAGAACCCAAGATTTTATATGTGTTGCCCGATTTCTTGAGAACCTCGGCAAAATTACCCAGGTTGATAAGATCTTTGTCTGTCAGACGGGATTGCCCGATAGGAAAGAATATTGCAAGTGGGGCAGCAACATATTCCACAGATTTGACAACTTCCGGTTTCCTGTTTTTCTCTGCCTGCAAGTCAGAAGCAAGTTTGGCAGCCTTGGCATCAGCCTCGGCAATCTTTTTCTCCAGGTCTGCAATTTTACTTGTATAAGGGGAATAATCCGGAACTACAGGTACATATCTGTCAAAACCCCTCTTTGCAAAGTTGTATGTAAACCCAACAGTAGCAGAGACAATCTCCTCTACTCCCTGGCCTACTTCATAACCATCAAAACGGTCGTTTACAAGCATGGCCCTAAGCTCAAGGTTCAGGTTCACAGCATCAGAAAGCCTGATTTCGTTCAACAAACCAACATTGGCAGCTACCTCTTTGTATTGTGGGTTAACACCATCCTTGGAAGACCTGGCATATCCGAGACCTACAAAAGGGACAAAATCCCATGTACGGTCACTACGGTAACCGGCTATTGTGTTTGAAACATTCCAAAGAAGGTCGCCATGAAGATTGAAAAAATTGAACTTTTCGTCGTAATAACCGGAATAGTCACTTGAAGTTCCGTCAATGAATTTAGCTGCCGGATTGGAAACCAAACCTTTTGCACTAAGTCCTGCAAATTGGGCCCTGAGACCAACAGACGGGGTAATCCATTTTCCAAGTGAAATATCCAAAGCAGGAGCAAGCCTGTCTCCAAAAGAAGCTACATTGTCGTGCTCACCGTAAAGGACTTGTGCTCCTCCACCTACTGATATAAACCAGTTGTCGAAAAATTTATTTGTAAGGAATGGACCGTTCTTTCCGGTCTCTGTCTGTTCCTGGGCAATAGCAGCTACAGAGAACAGCATAATTGTAAATGCTAAAAATTTTTTAATCATAACAGATGTATTTTGGTAAGTTTTATTCAAATATAACAATAAACCAGATATGTTGTTCAAAAAAGAGGATATTGCAAAAAAGGGTGCCTGTTTTGACACCCTTTTTTAACCTTGCAACAAGCAGTTATACTACACCTCTGCAATAACTTCAATCTTTATATTGGCTTTGATATCCCTATGGCATTTAACCACAGCTTCGTATACACCAACTTCTTTTACAGCCTCTTCTCCTTGTATGGTTATGTTTCTCCTGTCAATTTCAAACCCTTTGGCAGCCAAAGCCTCGGCTACCTGGATGTTGTTCACAGAACCAAATATCTTACCGGTTGAGCTTACTTTTGTTGCAAGAGTAACCTGAACACCTTCCAGTTTTGCAGCAAGTGCTTGAGCCTCTTCCCTTATTTTTGCATCTTTGTGAGCTCTCTGTTTCAAGTTTTCTGCATGCATTTTCTTGGCAGACGGAGTTGCCAACGTTGCATAACCTTGCGGAATAAGATAATTGGTAGCATATCCGTTACGCACAGTAACCAGATCATCTTTGTGGCCTAAATTAGGCACGTCTTGTTTTAGTATAATTTCCATTTTATCTACCTCCTTAGCTTATTTCATCAAATCTGTCACATACGGCAGCAATGCAAGATGCCTTGCACGTTTAACCGCCTGCGATACTTTCTTCTGGAACTTGAGTGATGTTCCTGTTAGTCTGCGTGGCAATATCTTACCTTGTTCGTTGAGGAACTTTTTAAGGAACTCAGCATCTTTGTAATCTACATACTTGATCCCGGATTTCTTGAACCTGCAATATTTCTTTTTCTTAACCTCTACAGTAGGAGGATTCAGATAACGGATTTCGTTGTTTGCGCCTGCCATAATTATGCCTCCTTAACTTTAGATTCCGACTTGTTAGACCTTCTTTTCTCTGCGTATGCAGCAGCATGTTTATCCAAAGCAAATGTTAGGAAACGGATAATACGCTCGTCGCGGCGATATTGGATTTCCATTTTGGCTATCATAGCAGAATCTGCTTTGAATTCAATCAAATGATAAAAACCGGTGGTTTTCTTTTGGATGGGATAGGCCAGTTTCTTGAGGCCCCAATCCTCTTCGTGCACGATTTCGCCACCATTGTCGGTGATGAAGTCGCGATACTTTTTTACCGCTTCCTTTATCTGCACGTCAGATAAAACGGGAGTTGCAATGAAAACGGTTTCGTAATGTTTCAACATATTAATAATACTTTTGTAATTAAAAAAGGGCTGCAAATATAAAAGAATATTTCCAGCCCTGCAAATTATAAAGTGTATTTGTTACTTCACGGGTGCATTTTTAAGCACCTCCACTACAAATTTCCACCATTTGTCTACAGTCTCTATATTCACCCTTTCGTCCGGCGAGTGAGGAGAGCGGATAGTAGGGCCGCAAGAGATCATATCCCAATTATTGTATGTTCCTCCCAAAATCCCGCATTCCAATCCGGCATGTATTGCCTTTACCTCGGGCTCATTTCCATATAGGTCTTTGTAAACCACCTTCATGGATTTCAGGATATCTGAATCCATGTTTGGCTTCCAACCAGGATAACCTCCAGAGAAGGAAACCTCTGCACCGGCAAGTTCAAAACCACAGGCAATGGACTTTGCAAGGATATCTTTGGCAGAGTCCACGGAACTTCTCATCAAAGTCTTGATTTCTATAACACCATCCCCGGATTTCACAATAGCCAGGTTGTTTGAAGTCTCCACCAGGCCAGGCATGGCATCGCTCATCCTTTCGACTCCGTTGGGGCATACATATACAGCCTTCACCATGTTCACAGCTGTGGTCTTATCAATCAGCTTTGCAGGAGTATCACATTTCTCCAGGGTTATCTTCAAATCTGGCTCATGAGCAGATAGCTCAACCTTCAATTGGGCAAGGTGGCTATTGACTATTTCCAGTGCTTTTTGGTAATTTGCCTCTGGCAAAGCCAAAGTGGCAAAAGCTTCCCTTGGGATTGCATTCCGGAGGCTTCCTCCCTCTACAGAAGCCAGACGGGCATCCAACTCCTCCATTATGGGAAGCAGCACCCTAACCATAACCTTGTTGGCATTTCCGCGTCCAAGTATGATGTCCATACCGGAGTGTCCCCCTTTAAGCCCGGTAATATTTAATCTATATCCGGCATATCCCGAAGGAACTTGCTCCTCTGAATATTTGAAAGTAACATTGGCATCCAAACCACCGGCACAACCCACATAAAGCTCGCCCTCGTCTTCGGAATCAAGGTTGATCAATATGTCCCCTTTGAGGATACCTGCTTTCAAACCTCTTGCACCAGTCATTCCGGTCTCTTCGTCTATAGTGAAAAGAGCCTCCACCGGACCATGCACCATCTCTTTGTCTTCCAAAACTGCCATGGCAACAGCAAGACCCATTCCGTTGTCAGCACCAAGTGTGGTTCCGTTGGCATATACCCAGCCATCCACTATCCTTGTCTCGATAGGGTCTTTTTCAAAATCATGATCCTTGTCGCTGTTCTTTTGAGGTACCATGTCAATATGGGCCTGAAGGATTATACCCTTGCGGTTCTCCATACCGGGAGTTGCAGGTTTCCTTATTATTATATTACCTAGCTGGTCCTTGATTGTTTCAAGGCCAAGGTCTTTTCCGAATTTCTCCAGGAATAAAACGGCTTGTCCCTCTTTCTTGGATGGACGTGGTATTTGGGTAAGGGAGTAAAAATGGTTCCAAACCCTTTCTGGCTTCAACTCTTTAATGTTCATAATGTGATTATTTTTAATAATTAATAATTGGCAAAACTCAAAATTAACAAAATACTGCAACTTTTACAACCTTCCCGTAGCAATATTGATTGGGAATGAGAGCAAAGTTCCCAATTGGTATACAGGTATCCTGGACTGAATTACCAAATCCTGGCCATCCATTAACCTTGCATTAACCATCACAGGCTTCCTGTAAACAACAGCATCCTTGCCGGTGTTTGCATCCATTGCATAAGCAGAGCCGGCAGATTCCGGAACCAGTTCCAGAACCACAGGTCTTCCCGATAGATTGTTTGCAGGAAGTAACCCGGAAGATTCTGAAAGGCGGAATGCAATATAAATTTGCTTATCGGCATCTTTATCCGGCACTATGTCAAATGTCATCCTTTGGCTACCGTTGCTTCTTTTGCCGTAAAACAAAGCAAGGTACTCTTCTTCCAGCCTGTTGATCTCTTCTATGGCTGCCCTCATGGCATCTCCGCTGAAGGTGGCATCTGTGTCTCCAGTTATGATGTTCAACCTTTTGCTCCTTAAATGAAAGATATTGCCGGCAACCTCCTCTGCCCTTTTTTCCAGGCTTTTCTCCACAACCTGGCTTTGTTGTACAGCTATCCTTTCAGTTCCGGTTGAGGTCCTTACAGTACGGTACAGAGTACTTTGTTCGTTGGTTAGATTGGAAGCCGTTACACTCTTGCGAAACAAATCTTCGTTTCTCAATGTGGGATATTGCATTTTCTGCTCCTTACCTGCATATGAATCTGACCATATTATAAGACCCTGGTCAATCATTTCCAAAAAATTTGCAGATGCATTCCTTTGGTTTCCCAAATTCAATGCAATATTGACAGATGGATCTGCCTCTACAAACGGGATCATCTCCACCGATTTTATCTTGTAGGTTTCACCGCTCTCCTGACGAGCCTCCACTCCAAGGTACTTTTGTGCAAAACGAGCATATGGGCCTGCTACAAATGACTCAAATTCTGCCTCTACCGACAAGTGAATGGTTGTGGATGGCAAAGAGTAGACAATAGCCCCGGCAGGAATCTTTTCGCCTGGGTTCAGGATTTGGCTATAGCTATTTGTCGATGCAAAAATCAAAGCCAAAACAAAAACAATTTTCAATGTGTTTTTCATGACGTACGGTTTATTATATATTTCTATCTCTAACAATCATATGCAAAAAAAGTGCAGCAATCACATGCAACTACCCATATCATTTCTTGTGCAACTCATTTTCAACAACACCCCTTTTCCATCTTTTATGGCTCCACAGCCAATTATCCGGCTCTCTCTTTATGCAGGTTTCCAACAATCTCGCGAAACCTGCAGTAACATCTCCTTTTTCACATTGAGCGGGATCCTCTGCAATCTCATGGAATGTCACCAAATACCGGCCCCTCCCTTCACGTTGCATCTCTACAAACAAAACAGGTATACCGGCCGCTTTGGAAATTACCTCAGGACCGTTAATCATGAAGGTCTGCTGTGATAAGAACTCCATCCTGAATTTTGAACCAGGAAGTGGAGCCTGGTCAGAAAAGAGGAAATAACATGCAGGGACATCCTTGTTTTTCAATATTGTCCTGGCTGCAGAACCCGACTCAACCAGCCTTACGGAGTTGTTCCGGGTGCGTACCCACCTGATGATCCTATCGGACAAGGCAGAGTGTTGTTGTTTGTATATGAAACAAAACTGCTCCCCGGAGTAACCGGTCTTATCTCCCCCTTCAAAGTTATCCATGCGTGACAGGAACTCCCAATTACCTGTATGGCCGCCGGCAATAATCACAGGGACACCCTTTTGGTAATACTTCAGGAGCATCTCAGGGTTTACAATCTTGCCCATGCGACAGGTTTTACCTGCAGAAAGAGTAATCATCTTGATGTTTTCTGCCATAATCTCCGTAAAATTCCTGTAAAACTTGTCTGCTATTGCTTTTATCTCATTGTATTTCAATTGTGGAAACGAACGGGCTATGTTTACAGTAACAACATTTTGCCTGTACTTCAAAACCCTGAAAAGGAAAAAGCCTGCCAATGAAGATAAAAAGTAATGAAACCTTAAAGGCAATAAAGAAATTAAGTATATGGGTGTGGTTACTAATAAAAGTAAAATTTTATGCATCCGAAACTTCAACTTTTTAACAAAGTTACTCAAATTTTACTATTTTTGCGAACATTGGAAATTACAAACTAAATAAATATTCTATTTTATGTTCAAAGGACAACCTAAAGGATTATTGGCGGCAGCACTCTCAAATATGGGTGAGCGCTTTGGATTCTACACTATGATGGCTATCCTGGTTTTGTTCCTCCAGTCAAAATTCGGTCTGGATGGAACCAGTGCAGGAATTATCTACTCTGTGTTTTATGCATTGATATACATACTCTCTTTGGTGGGTGGTATCATTGCCGATAAAACAAGAAATTACAAAGGAACAATCTTGGTGGGTCTGGTCGTGATGGCCCTGGGATACCTGATGATTGCAATTCCTTCCCCTACTCCTGTAAGCAACAAAACCTTGTTCTTGATAATCTCTTGCATAGGGTTATTCACCATCGCTTTTGGTAACGGTCTCTTCAAAGGAAACCTGCAGGCATTGGTTGGTCAAATGTATGACAACCCACAATACAGCAAAATGCGTGATTCAGGATTCCAGCTCTTTTACATGTTCATCAATGTTGGTGCTATGTTCGCTCCTTTCATTGCAAAATATGTGAGGGGACTATGGCTTGCCAAAAACGGTTTTGAGTACAACCCCAACCTCCCAAGCATTTGCCATGCATACCTGGATGGCACCATAACTCCGGAAGGAACCCAAAGATTGATGGAACTATCTGCAGAGGTAGATAAAACCGGAGCATTTGCCGGAAACATTGAGGGATTTGTCAACTCATACCTCAACTCATTCGTAACCGGTTTCCACTACGCATTTGCAGTAGCAATCCTTACAATGATTATATCTGTTGGAATATTCCTTGCAAACAAAAAACATTTGCCAGATGTGAACAAAAACAAGAAAAGTGCTGCTTCCAACGAACCTGGTGCTGTGGAAATGGATGCAAAAGAGGTTAAACAACGCCTTTATGCCCTTTTTGCAGTATTTGCAGTTGTTATTTTCTTCTGGTTCTCGTTCCACCAAAATGGTCTTACCCTAACTTTCTTTGCAAGGGACTACACCAGCCTCAACCTGTTTGGTTACCAAATGGCAGTAGAAGATTTCCAGAGTGCAAATCCAATATTTGTAGTATTCCTCACATTTGTTGTGATTGGTGTATTTAACTGGTTGCGCAGCAAAGGAATGGAACCATCTACACCTAAGAAGATTGCCATTGGTATGTTCATTGCTGCACTAGGTTTCTTTGTTATGTCACTAGGTTCACTAGGTCTTCCTTTGCACAGCGATGTGGTAGCAGCCGGTAGTCTGCCGGAAGCACAAAAAGTTACTCCGTTCCTTTTGATAGGTACATACTTTATCCTCACAGTTGCAGAGTTGTTCATAAGCCCGCTGGGTATATCATTCGTATCCAAAGTAGCACCTCCGCAATACCAAGGGGTAATGCAAGGTGGATGGCTTGGTGCAACAGCATTAGGAAACCAGCTCCTTTTCATTGGCGCAATTTTCTACGAAAACATTCCAATCTGGATGACATGGGGTCTGTTTGTAGTGGCTTGTCTCATTTCCATGGGCACAATGCTGTTCATGCTCAAATGGCTTGAAAGGGTTGCCAAATAAGACTTTTCTAAACAACAATATAAAGAGGGTAGTCCAAAAGATTACTCTCTTTTTAAATAAATAAAAATGACCAACAATACAATCAAGGCTGTAGCCTTTGATGCAGACGATACCCTCTGGGTAAATGAAAACCACTATCGCAATGCAGAAAATAAGTTTGCACAAAAAATGGCTGCATTCTGCGACAACAAAACAGCTATCAATGCCCTTTTGGAACGCGAAAGGAAAAACCTGCCTCTGCTTGGCTACGGATCCAAGCCATTTATCATTTCGCTTGTAGAGTGCGGCATCGAATTGAGCAAAGGAACCTTGACCAATAATCAGATCCTGGAACTCATCCAAATAGGCAAAGATACCATTGGCAATAAGATTGAACTTTATCCTAATGTAGAAAATGTCCTTGAGCAGCTTCATCCAAACATCCCTTTGGTCCTTGCTACCAAAGGAGACCTAAAAGAACAAGAGTCCAAGGTCAAACGTTCTGGATTGGACAAATATTTTTGCCATATAGAGATAATGAGCGAAAAAAACCAAGAGAGCTACACAAAACTTATCGACAGGCTTGGTATAACACCCGATAATTTTGTCATGGTGGGGAACTCTTTCAAATCTGACATTTTACCTGTTTTGGAGCTTGGAGGGCATGCAATATACATCCCTTCCGAAATCATATGGGCACATGAGGTAACACAAGAGATAGAACATCCAAGACTCTGCAAAGCAAACAATATAGAGAGTGTCCCGACACTTTTGAAACTTAAATAAAAACAGCTATGATACCTTTCAAAGAGAACAGAAGTTACAGACGTTTCCACCAACAAATACCAATCCCTCAGGAACATCTTTTATCTATGGTAGAGGCTGCAAGGTATTCTCCCTCTTCCAGGAATGTACAGCCAATCAAGTACTTCATTTCAAACAACCGCCAAATCAACCATCAACTATTCCCCTCCCTTGCATGGGCCGGGTACCTTAACGACTGGGACGGGCCACAAGAGGGAGAAAGACCATCTGCATACATCATTCTGCTTCACGACAAAGATATCTCTGCGAGTTACTCCTGCGACAACGGAATTTTTGCCCAAAGTATACTCCTAAGAGCAGTAGAGCTCGGCTGGGGAGGATGCATGATTGCTTCAATAAAAAAAGCAGAGATAATCACTACATTAAACCTTCCCGGCAACCTTGACCCTATACTTGTCATAGCGTTAGGAAAACCAAAGGAAAATGTTGTTGTGGATCTTGCCACAGATGGCAACATCAAATACTGGAGGGATGCAAACGGCACACACCATGTCCCAAAAAGGGGAATGGAAGAACTTATCTGGAATAAGGCTTTTGACCCATCCGATCCAAAATAGCCTGCCCACCGGTTGGCGAGAGCAGAAACTCCATGAATGCACCGGCTGCTGCAGGATTTGGCGCTTCTTTCAACTGTGTCACCCCGTAAACCATTGCCTCTCCGGTCATAACCATCTTGCTATCAGGAGTACTCCCCCGCACATCAACAGAAACCTTAGAGTAAAGGTCGTTGTAAGAGGGATCACCAAGGTTTATATGAGTTGGCAATTGCAGATAAGGTAACCCATGCTGCACTGCAACAGAGCGGTACAGAAAAATATAATCTACAGCACCCACATCCAGCAAAGCCAAAAGATCAGTCTCCTTTGGCCTTATAAACCTTTTATCTTTCTTTGCAATCTTTGTGGTGAAAGTGCTGTCATAATACATCCCGGACAGTTGTAACACAAGTAGAGTCCTGTATCCGCAAGGATCTGAATCAGGATCGGAGCGGCCAACCGAAACATCCTCCCTTGCCAGAATCTCCGGCCAGTTCAAAGAGTCTATTTCATCTTTGTACCTCGACTGCCCAGAATAGACAATTGCCATTTCATTGGTTGCAAACTTGATATTCTCGATTCCATATTCCGGCACAAGCAATTTGTCAATTACTGCATAATCTGCAGAGGCCATTATATCACACTCCCTTTTCAACTCAGTTATTTTCCTTGCAGCATCAATACTACCCGAAGCTTCTGTCAATACCCTGACATCGGGATAAAGCACATTAAAGGAATCTGCAATAGCTTTCAGTGGGGCAGAGAGCGAACCGGCATGGAAAATCACAAGGTTACCGGAAACCTTTTCTCCGTTTTCATTACCAGAACCATTACTATTACACGACAAAGCAAGCAACAAAACCATTGCTCCCAAAAAAGATGATTCAAAAAGTTTTCTGATGCCCATACCCGACTCAATTAATTGTTATTTTACTAATACTCTTTATTGCCCTGTCTGCAAACATATCGGAGTTGCAGAAAATTGAAAAGCCCATCCGCCCCGCCTCGTCACCACCGTACATAAGCAGAGGTTCCCTATTGTCGTTCCTGTTAATGAGCTCCGACAGCGAAAAAGAAGCCCTGTAACCATCCGTAGCCTCTACACACACAATTGAAGTTGCCAAACCATCCAATGTAGGCACAAACATCCCAGATAACAACTCTCCCAGATTGACACCTTTGTAAATCTTTTCCCCTTTGTTCCCCATGCTTTGTCCGTAAAACATGGTTCTTTGCTCAACAACATTCTTTTCCGACAAAAAAGATTTGTCCACAACCTCCAGAGTATCCTCACCTTTACACACAAAAAGGGAATCCGACCTAAAATAATCCGGTTCCCTGTCAACCACAAAATCTCCTCTTAAAGACTTGATTACAATCTTAACCGGGTTTGAAATATTCCTTACAGAATAATGGTCAAAGCCCGAAACCAATCTTGACTCTTTTGGCAGGTCCCACATCAGTTTTGTTTTACCCGGAATCACCCTGGAAACACTCCTGGCAATAATCACTTTGTAAACATCTGCAGAGTAAAAGATCTCGCCCCAACTGAAAACAGAAAATTCACCCTTCTCGTTCCATACTTCAACATACAAATCCACAGGTGGATAAAATTTCTCCTTTTCCCATTTGTCAACCTTTACAGAACTCAAAATATCTGAAAGCGCATACCCGTCGTATCTGAATGCACCTGCAAAAGCAATGGAATCTGCCACAGGAACAGCCTCCTTCACTGTTACCGAATGCCAAGGCAAATTCCTTATATTGACATATGTATCCTGTTCTACCTCTCCGGTAACCAAAATCTTGTGGTTGTAATCCAAAGCATGGGGTTCATCCCTGTTAAAATAATTATTGGAACCCGATTCCCAAACCAAAGTAGAGCCGCTGAAAGCATCTATGTCTATATATTTGCAACCGGCAAGCAACCCTAAAAGGGGTATAAGCACAAAAAAAGGACGAAACCTTATCATAAAATTATTGTTTTATACAAAATTAGAAAAATAGCTTGTAATTTTATGGTCCTGGAAAGTAAAAAACAAATGGAGTTCAATAAACTAAATATTACACAACTCTCTGCAAAAGACAAACCTTTTGTAATTGCCGGACCTTGCAGCGCAGAGAGTTTTTCCCAAGTGATGGAAACCGCCACACAACTAAGCAAACTTGGGATCAAGATATTCAGGGCCGGGATATGGAAACCTCGCACAAAACCAGGTGAATTCGAAGGAGTCGGAAAAATAGGGCTGGAGTGGTTAAAGAGTGCTGCAGCAGCAACCGGAATGATTCCTGCTGTCGAAATTGCAACGGCACAACATGTCCGGCAAGCGCTGGCCTCTGGAATTGATATTATGTGGATTGGAGCCAGGACATCTGCAAACCCATTTGCAGTGCAACAAATTGCCGACACTCTCAAGAAGGAACTTTCAAAACCAACTAAATTCAAGAGGGAATTAACAATTTTGGTCAAGAATCCCGTTAATCCCGATCCCGAACTATGGATTGGTGCCATGGAAAGGATTGCGTTGGCAGGAATAACCCAGATTGGCGCTGTTCACCGCGGATTCAGCTCTTACGAAAAAGGGTTGATGAGAAACACTCCACATTGGAATATTCCCATTGAGTTGAAAAGAAGAATGCCAAACCTGACAATATTATGCGATCCAAGCCACATAGGAGGCAAAAGGGAATTGGTTCATCCAATCTCCCAAAACGCTCTTGACATGGGATTTGACGGATTGATGATTGAGTGCCACATAGATCCTGACAATGCTCTAAGCGACAAATATCAGCAGATTACTCCGGCAGTATTGGGCCAAATAACCAATCAGCTTGTTTTAAGGGAGGATTCCGAGTGCCAAAGTGCCCTTACAGAACTCCGAAGGGAAATTGATGAGATTGATGAAAGAATCATGGAGCTTATTTCCAAAAGAATGTCAATTTCCAGGGAAATCGGGAACTACAAAAAAGAGAACAACATTCCTGTCCTGCAACCATCCAGGTACCATAAAATGATCACAAGACGAGTTGCCCAAGCATCGGAACTCATGATAGATAGCGATTTCATCAAGCTTGTGCTGGAAGCAATACACGAAGAATCAGTAAGGCAACAACTGGAACATTTCAACCCCCACTCACAAGATGGATAATCTTGAGGTCATCTCCATCCTTTACCATGGTTTCCCCATATTTATCCTTCTTTACAATATTATCGTTCAAACGTACAACAAGCATCCTGAACCTGAAGGATTTTGCATCCATTATTTGAGCAACGGTCATCTGCTCCTTGTCAAATGACTCTACCCTGTTATTTAGTGTTATTTTCATACCTTTTCATTTGACTGCATCAAGAGTTCAATCACCTTGTCAGCTTGCATTGCCGCAATAATGTTTACCCTCGGTGCCAAAGGAGGAACCTCATCCGAAATGGCCCTGGAGAAATCTCCACAAACAAAAAAATTCCCCGACTCCATCCATCCGATATCACTGAAATTCCCATAACCCGCCATTCCGGATGCCGCTACCAAAGGTTTGTCCGGGAACCGGGACAATACACTTTCGATGAACATCTGCTTTTCCGATGCATGGTCAAATGCCTCTACTATGACATCACACACTTGAAAAAGCAATGGGATGTTTTCTTTGTTCACCTTTGTTTTGTGCATTTGCAAAACAACATCGGGATTAATCATCAACAGGTTATCCCTCAATGCTTCAACCTTATCCATACCAATCTGGTGCTTAAAGTAAAACTGTCTGTTCAAATTGAATTCACTAACTTGGTCAAAATCTGCTATTATCAATTTTCCTATCCCGCTTCTTACCAAAAAAGCAGCGCAATTGGAACCTAAACCACCCGCTCCGGCAATTCCTACTCTTTTATTTGACAATATTGTTTTGATTTGATTGAAAGTTGACATGACAGGGGTTGTTGCGGCATTAAATTTTCGTAAATTTACCTAATCAAATTATAAACAAAAAACCTCAACTATGAAAATGCGTGAAATCAAAGACAAAAGAGACATTATCGCATCATTCCCATACAAATGGAAACCAATGGAAAAAGGGTACAGCGATGTCACCTTGTATGTAAACGTTGGAACAAACTCAATGGAAGTCAGGAATGTGGCACCGGAGACAAAAGAGAAGTTCATTGGGGGAAAAGGCTATGGACTGCGACTGCTTTGGGATGCTGTAAATCCCGGGACAAAATGGAGTGATCCGGAAAATGAAATTGTCATTTCCGGAGGACCATGTTGTGGTGTAACACAATATTCAGGTTCCGGCAAATCCATAGTGGTGGCAATATCCCCCCAGACCGAAAAAATCATCGACAGTAACGTTGGAGGCCATTTTGGCCCGCATTTGAAGATTGCAGGTTTTGATGCCATAGAATTGCAAGGAATTTCTGAGAAAGACGTGATTGTTTTCCTGGACGGTGTCAACCATAAGGTAGAGATATTCGAAGCTCCGCAAGAATTGAGTTATGACTCTCACCTTCTGGGAGAAGAGCTGCACGAAATGTTCTCGGACAACGAAAAAGACAAAATCAATGTGTCTGTAGTCTCTTCCGGCAAAGCGGCTGAGCACTCACTCATTGGTATGCTCAATTTTACTTTCTACGATGTAAAACGCAAAAAAATAAGATTAAAACAAGCAGGACGAGGTGGTATAGGGACCCTGATGAGACATAAAAACATAAGGGCGATAGTTGCCAAAGTCCCGAAAGTTACCGGCAACATCAACAATGTAAACGAAATGGAACCTATCCTGGAAAGAGGCAAACGTTTCAACAAAGAGATGCGTGAGCTGGATGATATCCAATGCCAGATGCGCCAGATTGGGACTGCCCATTTGATGGGAGTTTTAGAGAAATACGACATCCTTCCGGTAATGAATTTCAAATATGGAGACCACAAAGATTGTCCCAAAATTGACATGGAAGTATGGAAAAAGTATTTTACACAAGGTGTCCCGGACGGCTGCTGGATAGGCTGCAACATGTCTTGCGCCAAAGGGGTAGATGACTTTGAACTCCGGACGGGGCCTTACAAAGGCTCCAGGGTAATTGTGGATGGGCCTGAATATGAAAATGCTGCTGGTTTGGGCTCCAATCTTGCAATATTCGATCCTTTGGATGTCATTGAACAAAATTTCTATTGTGACACCTACGGTGTATGCACAATAACCTGGGGTAACGTGATGGGCTTCCTTATGGAATGCTGGGAAAACGGGATACTCAACAAAGATCGAACAGGAGGAGTCGAACTCACATGGGGCAATGCCAATTCATCATTGGAGTTGCTTCATCAAATGGCAAGAGGAGAAGGTTTTGGCGTAACCGCAGGGCTGGGAGTCAAACGCCTGAAGGAGTTGTTCATAGAGAAAGGATGGGGAGAAAAACAGTTTATAGAGGACATTGCAATGGAAAACAAAGGATTGGAATATTCCATGTACCTTTCAAAGGAGTCCCTTGCACAACAAGGAGGATACGCAATGACCAACAAAGGACCTCAACACGACGAGGCATGGCTCATTTTCATGGATATGGTAAACAATGCAATACCTTCTTTTGAAGATAAGGCAGAAGCTCTCCACTATTTCCCCTATTTCCGCACTTGGTTCGGATTGGCAGGATTCTGCAAACTATGCTGGAACGACATCGAGCCCGCCGACAATGCAGAGCAACCAGAACCAAACAAGGTTCCTGAACATGTTGACAACTACGTGACCATTTTCAAAGCTGTAACAGGCAGGGATTTTGACAAGGAAGAGATGATCAGGATGTCAGAAAGAGTATACAACTTCCAAAAGATATTCAACATCAGGCTTGGATTCGGCACCAGGGAATTTGACAAACAACCATACAGGGCTGCCGGTCCGGTTACAAAAGAGGAGTACCTTAGCAGGATCGAAAGATATGACAAACAACTAATAGAAGATATTGGAATGGACCCGGTGAAAATGACCCTCGAACAAAAAATGGATGCCCATCGCAAATATCGCGAAGATAGATACGAAAAGCTATTGGATGCAGTCTATTTCCGCAGAGGGTGGAACAAAAACGGAGTGCCAAAATTAGAACACCTCAAATCCATCGGAATGGATCTTCCCGAACTGATAGAAGTTGTGGCACCTTTACAATAACAAAGACTATTTTCAAAATTTGATTTTCATGAAAACCAATCTTAAAAACAATATGTGGATTGCTGCTCTTTTGGCAGTTACAATGGTATTAACTGCTGGGTGCAAATCCAAAACAGAAAAAACAGATGAGAAGAATCCCTACGGACTGGAAATAATTGCTTCTGCTCAAGAGTATTTTCAAACCGTAGAAGCAGACAGCAGCAACCTGCTGGTAAACCTTGAGCATTATATCCCGGGCATTGTGCTTGACATCCGCTACGCCACAGAAAACAACTTCACAGGCAAACAAATCTACACTGCTCCCGAAGCGTGGCTCCGTAAAGAGGCAGCAGACTCCCTCCTTGCCATACAAAAAGCCCTCAACCAAGAAGGACTTGGGATAAAAGTGTTTGACGCATACAGGCCGTATGCAGCAACTCTTTACTTTTACCAAGTATATGAGGACACTACTTTTGTAGCTGCCCCATGGTCAGGTTCCATCCACAACCGTGGCGGTGCCATTGACCTGACCCTCATAGACCTGGAAACCGGTGAAGAATTGGCAATGCCAACTCCTTTTGATGAGTTTTCAGAAAAAGCTTCCCATTCCTATAATAACTTGCCACAGGAAATAATAGCAAACCGCGAAAAACTCCTCCAAATAATGACATCCCACGGTTTTACTTTTTACGAACATGAGTGGTGGCATTACAACATCAAGGGAAGGAACAAATATTCCTTGATGGATATTTCGTTCGAAGAATTACAAAAGATTGAAAAAAAGCAACCTAACATTTGAATAATATAAAAACATATTCTTTCAATATGAAAATAAAACTTTGGCACACGATTTGTATTTTATTTAGTCGAGAAGTTTTTTCATAGTTTAAGTTTTAGGTTAAGTAAAAAGACTGGCATCGTCATAATATTGGCGGTGCTTTTCTTTTTTGTTTTGAATCCAAATTATTGTATCTTTGCAAGCCTTTTCTCGTGAAGATTAGGAAGTTAATTTTTATAAAAACTTTAAAACCACAGTATTATGGCTGTAAAAATTCGTCTGGCAAGACACGGTAAAAAGAATTTCGCATTCTTCCATATCGTAGTAGCAGACAGCCGCGCACCACGTGATGGTCGCTTTATTGAACGCATTGGCGTTTACAATCCAAACACAAACCCTGCAACAATCGAACTGGACAACGACAAAGCCTTGCAATGGCTTTTCAATGGTGCCCAGCCTACAGAAACTTGTCGCAGGATTCTCTCTTACAAAGGAGTAATGCTTAGGAAACACCTTCAGGAAGGCGTAAAGAAAGGGGCTTTGACCCAAGAGGTTGCCGACCAGAAATGGGATGCATGGGTTCAGGAAAAAGAACTTAAACTAAGCAATAAGAAAACCGAACTTGCACAATCTAAGCGTGAAGCCAAAAAAGTAGCTTTGGAAGCAGAAGCCAAAGTAAAAGAGGCCAGGGCTCAGGAAATTGCAAAAAGGAAGAGAGAAGAAGAAGAAGCTGCCGCCAAGGCCGCTGCAGAGGCTCAAGCCCAAACTGCAGTACAGGAAGAGGGAGCTACCGAACAAGAACCAGCTGAAACACAAGAGTAGCAGCTATGAATGCGCCGGCTGACAAACTAATGCCTGTCGCAAAGGTCATAAAATCTTTCGGTAACGAAGGGGAAATCGTGGTAAGGTTTGCCTCATCATTCCGGGACGATATAAATGAGAAAAAACCGGTATTCATCAAATATGATGGGCTACCGGTTCCTTTTTTCATATCCTGCATGACCACCAAAGGCAACAACCAGGCGATAATTAAGCTGAAAGGCATAGACAACAGTTCCCTGAGTGAAGAGATAACCGGACAAACAATATTCACCAACTATATGGAGGCCCAAGTTGACGACTCAGATTTCTCTGTACTTGTGGGTTTTTCCGTATTGGACCAAGATGGGAAGACACTCGGGAAAATCTCTTCTTTCCATGATTATCCCGGTAACCCCTGTTTTGGAATAACTCCCTCAGGTACCAAACAATCGGAGTTTCTGGTGCCTGTCCACGAAGATTTTATCCTTGACAGCAATTTTGACAAAAAAGAGATACGGCTTATCCTTCCAAAAGGATTGACCGATCTCTAAAGAACATAACACCCTAGTCAAGGACAAGCCTCAACCCAATGGTAATATCCGGAAGCTGCTGGTCCAAAAGGGATGGATTGAACAGATTGGTTGCACGGTACCTTACGAACAAGGAGTAATCATCCACAGAAACCGCTCCGTACAAACCTGCCTGGATAGGGTTGAATTTCTCTCCATCACGGAATTTGTACTTCTCTTTCTTACCTGATTCTGTAGTTTTCACTTTGTATCTTTTGCTGAAGGCAAAATCCACATAGGCACCAATGTCTATTTTAAACAGACTTTTTTTGGGAACAAAATAGAACCTGTTCACAATACCGGTACCGATATTGTCGGTTCTGTAATACTCACTTCTTACAACTTCTGGCACATCTTCCATAATTACATCATTTACAGCTGCATCCTTAAGCTTGTAATTATAATAGGAGTACTGGACAAAAGTCCCTATCGCATATCCTGGTACTGGCCTGAAAAAGTAGTTATGCCCAAACTCAATGGAATTTATCCTGCCATAATGCATATCCATAAATGACTCCCTGTCCATAGGCAAAACAGTTCCAAAACCAATGTATGACTCATCCTGGAATTTGGGATACTTTGGCCTGTTGGTTTGTTCTTCCGGAATGGATTTTCTTATACTTATTGGAGATTGAACCGAAATTTCCGCCTCTCCAATTCTCACCACTCTTTGTGCGTAGGCATTTTCCATACTAGAGGCAAACAGCACCACCCCCATTACCAATGGCGCAATAAACTTGATTTTAATAATATTCATATCCGAATTATATTTACATTATTTGATATTAATCTCTCCGGAAATCGCAGCGTTCACCACAGAAGGATCTATCTTTCCAAAGATTGAAATTACCGTGAATTCTCCGGGTTTGGAATTAAGGAAAAGCAGAGCCCCTTTATCTTCCTTTGTCTTGAACATCTCCATAAGTTCCTCTCCGTCCCTGATCTTCAAAATCCTGCTCATGTTCTCTTGGGATATAACGCGGTCAAGGTCCTGACGTAACAATTGTGCCACACTCACCCCGTTCTCTTTATGAGAGCTTTTCACTGACAATATCCTTAGCTCTGTCAGTTTAGACAAAAGATCTTTGGTAGGCTGGTTCATTTGTGACTCTCCTGCCATTTGCAACAGTTCCGGAGAAATCAATATGGACTCTACATCTTTATTCTTCTCGTATTTGTCAAGGATGTCGTTAATCTGCTTTACCTGGCCAATTGCCAAAAAAGGGACAAAAGACAACAATGCTATTATTACAATTTTTTTCATATCCGTTAATTTTTGAGATCGTTCCCCGTTCTATTTTTCAAGACGACCATCATGTCTGTTTTGTTTCAACAATTTATCAATATTAAAGAGTGGGGAGATTGCATCCCCTGCCCTGTTGAGTGATTCCAGCTTTTCACTCCCCCCTTGGTATTTGCCAAGGATTGAGTTCAACCTGGAAAACTGGTCGTTTGCCATGGAAATTGCCAGTTCCTGATTCATTATTTTCTCACCGTTAATAAACAATCTTAAGGAATCACTCTTTTGAGGAGCAAATATGAATGTATAAAGAACTATGGCAGCAGCAGCACCAACAGAGACCAGCCGGAACATAAAATTGACACGCCCACTCCTTGTGTTTCGCAGGGGAATCTTTGGCCCCGCAACATTTTCCTTGTCCAATGCCTCAATCTCCATATTGAAGCAAGCAAAAAGAGGTTTGTATTGTTCAAATTCCTTGTGGGCACCCGTTGCAAAGTAATTCCTTAACAACTTTTCCTCTTCCAAAGATGTTGTTGCCTGGAAATAGCTATCCAGCAATTCCTTGATTTTTTCTTTTGTTATTGTTTCCATTTTGCTAACAATTTTTCCCTTAATTTTTGCCTTGCCCGGGACAACAGAGTCCGCACATTTCCTTCTGATGTGTCCAGAATAACAGCTATCTCACTCATTTCATATCCCATTACATCCCTTAGCCTTACGGCCAGCATCTGCTCCCTGGGCAAAGAGTCCAGGTGCCTTTGGATCCTGCACATTTCATCTTTGCTTTCAAGGATATCCGCCGGATCCTGTGAATCGAACACCCTCATGTTGGGGTTGAGACCATCTGTATTGTTCTTTTTCAGTTTCAGATAGTCCAGGCACACATTCCTGAGGATATGCATGGTCATGGCTTCTGGATTCCTTACCTGCTGAACCTGGCTGGACATCCATAACTTGATTATTGCCTCCTGCACCATATCTTCGGGTGTAGATGCACCATCCTTTACAAACCCTTTTGCAAAGTTTATCAGCCTGGGCCTCAGTTGTAGAGATAGTTTTTTAAAATCTTCTGCAGTCATCTCAGGGTTATGACGAACAAATAAAAGGAATGTTACAAGCAAAATGCAAATTTATTCCAAAACCCCAAACTACCAACCATGCAATGTGATCTTGTAAGATATCCTGCATTCATTTAAGTTATGCAAAAAGAATAAAAAATGTTATATTAACCCCACTTAAAATGTATGTCATAATATGAAACTAATTATCATATCCAACAGATTACCAGTTAAGGTTTACGGCACTCCTGGCAAATACCGGTTTGCAAGAAGCGAAGGGGGGCTTACAACCGGGCTGGATTCCCTTGAAACAGAAATGGAAAAGCACTGGATAGGGTGGCCCGGAATAGAGATTACCCAAACATATCTAAAAAAGAAAATTACAAAACAACTCGCAAACAAAGATTTTCACCCGGTATTCCTGACATCCAAAGATGTAGAGGAATATTACGAAGGTTACAGCAACAGCAAGATTTGGCCCTTGTGCCACTATTTCTTCTCTTTGATAAAACATGAACCATCTCATTGGGAAAGCTACAAAAAAGTAAATCAAATGTTTGCAGAAGCAGCATCAAAAGTGATTTCACCAGGAGACATAGTATGGGTTCAGGACTACCAGCTGATGCTGCTCCCCAAAATGTTAAGGGAAATGTTTCCCGATATCAGCATCGGATATTTCCATCATATTCCTTTCCCATCCTACGAACTGTTCAGGGTTCTTCCCGAAAGGGCAGAGATACTGGAGGGTTTATTGGGTGCAGATTTGGTTGCGTTCCACACTTTCGAATACATGAGGCACTTTATCAGCGCAGTGGAGAGGGTCCTGGATTTGAATTTCGAACTGGACCAAGTGAGGCTAAAGGAAAGGATAGTGAGGATTGATGCTTTGCCAATGGGAATTAACTTTGACCTCTACCACAACTCAATCCTCAACCCGAAAGTTTCAAGGATTGCAGACAAACTCAAAAAAAACTACAAAGACCACAAGATAATACTCTCTGTTGACCGGTTGGATTACAGCAAAGGAATCCTTAACAGGCTAAAAGGTTTTGCAAGATTCCTCGAAAACCATCCCGAACACCAGGGAAAGGTATCATTGTTCATGATTATTGTCCCTTCACGTGACAAAGTAGAGAGTTATGCCGAACTCAAGACCAAGATTGATGAAACCATTGGTTCTGTAAACGGAATCTACTCCAACATGAACTGGACTCCCATACACTATTTCTACCATGGATTCTCTTTCGAAGAGCTATGCGCAATGTACTACATAGCAGACATTGCCCTTGTCACACCTCTTAGGGATGGGATGAACCTGGTTGCCAAAGAGTACATCGCATGCAAAAGGGATACAGATGGCGTGCTGATCCTTAGTGAAATGGCAGGGGCATCAATTGAACTCATAGATGCGCTTATCATAAATCCTAACGATGCTGCAGAAATTGAGCAAGCTATTGTACAAGCCCTTGAAATGAGCAAAGAAGAGATAAGGGAGAGGATGGACTGGATGCAAAGGAGGGTATCCCGGCAAACAGTAAACAAATGGGCAGGAGATTTCATTGACGAACTAATGAAAATACGGGAGAAAAACCACTCCATGTATTCCAGGGTGTTGGGGGATTCTGCTCTTGCCAAAATAAAACAGGAATACCACAACAGCTCAAAAAGATTGATAATCCTGGACTACGATGGAACTTTATCGCCTTTCCATCCGCGACCGGAAGATGCATACCCTACCCGCGAGATACTGGAAACCCTCCAAGAACTCTCCAATGACCCTCATAATAAAGTCGTTATCAGCAGCGGAAGGGACCATCATACACTAGAACAATGGCTGGGAAATTTGAACATTGGTTTGGCTGCAGAGCATGGTGCTTTTTATAAGAGTGATGGGAAATGGCACAAAAACAGTATGCAAAAAAAATGGGACCCGGAAATACTAACCATACTCAACCAGTTTGTAGAGAAAACCCCACGATCTGCCCTGGAGGTAAAAGAGACTGCTCTTGTTTGGCATTACCGTAAGGTAGACGGATGGCTTGCCTCCATGAGGGTACAGCAACTCATAGAAGCCCTGGTCACTCCATGCACAAGGGACCATCTGCAAATAATGAAAGGAAACAAGATCGTAGAGGTCAAACATCCCGATTTCACAAAAGGATCAGAAGTAAACCGACTCCTTAATGAAGACAATTACGATTTTGTAATGGCAATGGGAGACGATGTTACCGACGAAGATATGTTCTTTGCACTGCCCAATAACTCGACAACAATCAAAATAGGAACATTTTCGGAGTATGCAAAGTACAATCTCCTGAACCAGACAGAAACGCTGCCGTTTCTCAAGAAACTTATGGCCTTATAAAACGGGAGGTGATATTTTCCCTGGCCAATAATTCAACGGTATTGATCAAAGCAAGATGAGAATATGCCTGAGGGAAGTTACCCAATTGCCTTTTTGTTTTAAAATCCAAGTCTTCACTAAAAAGTCCCAAATGATTTGAATAAGAGAGAAGCCTGTCAAACAAAGCACGGGCTTCTTCTTTTTCGCCTGTAACATACAATGCCCTTATAAGCCAAAAAGTACATATTGTGAATGCAGAGGATGGCAAACCAAAATCATCTTTGTTCTTATATCTGTACATCAAACCCTCATGCATCAAACCCTCCTTGATTGCCTTTACAGAGCTCAGGAACCTTGGGTCCATGGCATCAATAAAACCATACTCCTCCATCAAAAGCAATGATGAATCCAACTCCAGGTTTGAATAAGTCTGCGAAAAACTACCTATCTCTTCTTTCCATCCATTGTCATGCACATCTTTTTTGATAAGGGAAGCCTCTTGCTGCCATGTTTTGGCATAGCTCTCCTTGCCCAAAAGCTGCGCAATCCTGACAGCCCTGTCCAGTGCCACCCAACACATTACCTTGGAAAAGACATAATGGCTGGAACTATTCCTGATTTCCCATATGCCTTGGTCGGGATTCCTCCACTCATCATATACACTTCTGACAATATTCTTTACCACCTCCCAAATATCTTCAATTTCGTCAAGGGTCCCCGGAAAATAGAGGTAATATTTGTAAATAACGTCCATAAGGTAGCCCAAAGAATCATTCTGCTTTTGATGGTATGCAGCATTCCCTATCCTCACGGGAGCAGAACCCTCGTATCCCTCAAAATGAGTCAGGATCTCCTCTGTCAGCATCCTCTCCCCCCTAATCCCGTACATGATTTGAAAAGCATCGCTCTTCTTTCTAAGGATACCCTTGATAAAAGAGATAAACCGTTTTGCAGCACCCTTGTGGCCAATGCTCAACAATGTCTCGATAGACATGGAAGCATCCCTTAGCCAGCAAAACCTGTAATCCCAATTCCTGACCTCACCCAATGTTTCCGGAATACTTGTGGTAACTGCAGCCAAAACCGCTCCGGTAGGCTGGTAAGACATAAGTTTTAGGATAAGCATGCTCCTCTCTACCTGAGCAGAGTAATCCTTGAACTTCTTGGAACGGTTTGTCCAATTTAGCCAATAGACTTTTGTCCTGGAATACTCCAAATGCACCCTCCTTATATCAATATCAATCAATTTCTGGTTATACGACAGGAGAAAGAACTCCTCCTTTGCAGGCACCAACTCTTCGCTCTCCAAAACACTTTTGAGCGGCAGGCTGGAGTACAGGTAGACAGAATCCTTTGGGTTGGATTCGGGACCCGTCCTGATATAGCCATCGGGTATCCTGTGATTTACCCTCTCCCTAGCATAATCCAGTGCGGGATTATAGATAACCCGGAACCTGGGATTACCCTGGATTACCCTCATGTAACGATAAAGCTCCGGAGGCAAATAGTAATCGGCAGCTTCATCCCCGGTTTTGTACCTGGGGAAAAAATCCATTATTTCAAAAATATCCTTCCCATTGGAAAAAGTGGTACATAAAATATTTGTTCCGGGAACATACTGTTGTGAAACTGCATAATCCCTGTCTGTGACTATTTCAAAACTTCCCCCCCTCTCTTTATCCAGGATCTTAGCAAATACAGACGGAGAATCAAAATCGGGAAAACACAGCCAATCAATGCTGCCATATTTAGATACCAAAGCAGCAGTCCTGCAATTCCCGATAATTCCATAATCCAGGTTTTCCATATCAAGCCCTCCAAAATATTTTATTTTCACTGGCCCTTGCCACTATTGCCATTGTGAGCAACACAACCAAAGCAGCCCTGATTACACCTATCCAAGGATATCCTGCAGGATAAGCGGCATTGTAAATATACACCAACCCTGTAATCTTGAACAAAGGCATCAGGAAGCTCCCGAATGTTACATAGCTCATCAAAGGATTTGCTCCGGCTCCTGAAAAAATCCTCACAAAAAAGGAGCCCTTTGACTTGAGTACAATAAAATCCAGCAACATTAAAAAATATACAGATATTGCCGCAGTTGTAAGACAGTAACCAATCGTGCATGGAGATTTGCTCACAGAGCCCTCAAGCAAAACAGCCAATGCTCCTGAAACAGAAAGCAAGGTTGCCAATTTCAGTTGGTTGTTGTACCAAGGTACCGACCTGGAAGATAAAAAATAGACAATAACAGGTATAAGTACAGAAACCACAAGGTTTTCCACAAACATTCCCTTATACAGCGCTACCATCAGCCATATGATGTACAGTAACATCAATGCCAACACAATATAATAATGCCAGGATGCCTTGCCCGGTTGCTTAAGAAATTCTTCCTCTCCATTGACAGAAATCCTATTGTAAACAACATCTCCAATATATGTAGCCGGTAGCAATATCATAAGGAAGTATAAATACTCCATATTGAAAAACCACCTTATCTCCTTTACAGCATATAATTTAGGTTGCAAATCAAGATCCATTGCAATAGCAGAAAAAAGCACCAGACCTACAAAAAACAAGAACCTTACACCAAGGTTATCCCTTGTGAAATACCACAAAAGAGCCCCTAACAGGTATAAAAATGCCAGCAAAAAGATTATTATCCCGCTCCGGTATATGGAAATCACCTCTCCAAATGCAAAGTGGCCAACAGTAATAAGAGCTATTATAGCTGCCATTCCCAAACCCCTGTAAACAAGCACTTTTCTTGCCGAAAAACGCTTTCCGTAAGAGTAATAGAACAAAAACAGCAACAGAAAACCAACCAATGTGAAAAACTGTGGCCACCAACCTTGTTCGGTAGAAAAATTGAGGAATACATACAAATATGAAAAGAGCCACAGCATACCAAACCGTTCAAAGGTCTCCCTCACATATTGGCCTGTAATGCTATTTGAACCGGCAACGGATATTTTTTTCCTCCCCGCAAGAGGAATGGCAACCCCCATGCAAAAGATGAATATAGGAAAAACCAAATCTACCCATCCGATGCCCGAAACAGAACCATCAAAAAAGTGGTCTGGCGGTGGATTCTGTATATGGTACATCCACGCAGGCAAAACACCATAAGGAATAATTGCCGAAAAAACCATCCCGAAAATTGAGAGCCCTCTTAGCAAATCCAGCGACAAATATCTTTTCATAGTTTATTTGGTTTGTGACGGGATTTCTATTGAAAAGGTTGCAACAACTCTTTTACTTTGGCAATTTTACTTTCCAACAGTTCAACCGAACGGGCCTCTGCCAAAAACCTTAAATAAGGCTCTGTATTGGATGGCCTTATATTGAACCACCAATCGGCAAACTCAACCCTGTATCCGTCAAAATCAAGGCTGACAAGAACCTCTTCCCTTTCACAAAAATAGTCCCTGACAACATCCATGGCCTCCTGTTTTTTTTCAATCCTGAAATTGATCTCACCGGAGTTTTCATATTTGACAATTGCAGAGATAACATCTGACACTTGTTTCCCCTCTTTTTTCATCTCTGCAAGCACGCCCAGAATTATCAAGGCAGCCATCAACCCGGAATCACTGTAGAAGAACTCCCTGAAATAATAATGCCCTGCAAGTTCACCTCCAAAAACACCATCTATCTCCCTTAGTTTGTGTGCTGCAAAAGCCCTGCCTACCCTCCATGTATGCACCTTGGCCCCCATAGGCTCCAAATATTCCCCCACGGCCTTGGAGCTTCTGATATCTTGCAAAACATTGCCTTTCAAACCTCTCTCCTGCATAAAGTAATGCCCCATAAGAGCAATCATCAAATCAGGTGAAATAAAACTGCCATTCTGGTCAGTGAACATTACCCTGTCACCATCTCCATCAAAAATAACCCCCACATCGCAAGCCTTGTCCTTAACCAGTTTTTGCAAATCCCTTATGTTTTCCGGCACAAGTGGATTGGCTTCATGGTTGGGAAATGTACCATCGGGCTGGTCAAAAATATAATGAAGGTTATGGGATGCCTCTCCCAGTATATCTTTGATAACCACTCCTGCCATTCCATTGGAAACATCTATACCCACATTCAATCCGGAAATATCCTTTTTGTATTTGAGCAGGAACGCAACATACTCTTCTTTGACATCAAGGAAATGCTCTGTACCCTTTGCTGCAACAGGCACTATCTCCCTCTCTTTTATCCAGGCCTCAAGCGTAGACAACCCTGTATCATAACCAACCGGCAATGCATTTTCCCCCGAAATCTTTAATCCGTTGTATTCCCTTGGATTGTGAGATGCAGTAATTTGTGCAGATGCAGTAAACCCGTATTTTCCGGTAGCAAAATAGACCATGGGAGTTGTTACGGTCCCCAGGTCATAAACATCTGCACCGGCATCTGTTATCCCTTTTACAAGATACTCCCTGATTTCAGGTGAGGACTCCCTCACATCCCTCCCAATCAACACTTTGTTGCTTTTCAACAATTCCGGTAAAAAAAATCCTATCTTGTAAACATCCTCTTTGTTGAAATCTTTGTTGTAGACACCTCTAATGTCGTATGCGTGAAATGCTCCCATGATTATAACCTTGCAACTTTGTAACTAGTCCTTACTTTACCTGCCTTAATCCCATTCAGTTTGGACTGCAACATCTTTTTCCTGATTGGAGCAGTCCTGTCTGTAAACAATATCCCGTCCAAATGATCCATCTCATGCTGTACCATCCTGCAGGCAAAATTATCAAACTCCTCTGTCACCTCCTGGAAACTATCGTTTACATACTTTATCTTAATCTTCTTGGGCCTTTGCACATCTGCATGGATATCGGGAATACTGAGGCACCCTTCGCTATACTCAGACATCTCTTTGCTCTCGTCCAAAAGGACAGGATTTATAATGGTCCTTTTAAAGTTCTCCAGTTCCGGGACATCCTCCGACAGCATGGAGCCATCCACTATCAGCAACCTTATGGAACGTCCTATTTGTGGTGCAGCAAGGCCTACTCCATCTGCCTTCTCCATGGTTTCCCACATATCTGAAACTAGTTTTGCAATATCTTCTTTGATTCCGGGCTCAGACAAATCGACATCGACTGCTTTTTGCCTTAATACTTCTGCCCCGTACACATAAATTGGCAGTATCATAACACTATTTTTTTATTTATTATCTCTTTTTTGTTGGATTTGGCAACTATCCAGATAGCCTTGCAAAATTATTGCCGCACTAATCTTGTCCACCATAGATTTATCCCTCCTGTCCATCTTCTTTACCCCGCCGTCAATCATTGCCTGGAAGGCCATCTTGGAAGTAAACCGTTCGTCTGTTAATGTAACAGGAATCTTGGGAAAATGTTTTTTGAGAAGGTTCAGGAACTGGTCTACAAACCTGGTTCCATCCGTTGGAGTATTATCCAGATTCACCGGATAACCAACAACAAACCTTGAAACATTCTCTTTTAGGGTATAATTTTTGAGGTAATCCACAATTGCAGCAGAGGGAACTGTTTCCAAAGCCGATGCAAAAATTCCGAGAGGATCACTCACCGCTACCCCTGTCCTCTTTTTCCCGTAATCGATTCCGACAATTCTCTCCATAATGCAAAGTTAGTTTTTTTTCGTACATTTGAGGTTTATTTAACACTATGCCAAGACTATTTTCATACAATGATTTTGCCGGAGGAAGCGAGATAGTCCGCTCCTATGCAGACAAACACAGCCCTGTGGTCATTTGTGATGGACAGGCAAACTACAACCAACCATTTACTGTTAAAGTAAGGATTGGCAAGACCGTAAAACACCCAAATTCACAAGAACACCACTTCCGGTATATCCAGCTCTGGAATCTGGAAACCCTGGTTGGAGAGGTCAAACTCAAAAGGGAAGATTACGGTGATGACCCTGTCCATATTGAGGTCCCCTTTTCAATTACCCCAAAAGTCAGCCTGAGGCTCACGGCTCTTGCATACTGCAACAAACACGGGTTATGGAAAAGCGAAGAGGTATTTGTAAAGGTACTAGGTATAGAAGTAGATTGACAAGACTTTTTTAACCACTCCCAAAATGGCCAGGAACCCAAAAGAGAAAAGAAAGAGACTGCGGACCAAGTTCCGGATCACAATATTCAACGATATAACTCATGAAGAGATTTTCATTTTCCGCGCAAACGGACTAATGATGTTGCTAAGCATAGCTATGGCAGTTGTCTTGCTCATTGGCTCTGTAACAGTGCTCATATCCTTTACACCTCTTAGGGAATTCATCCCAGGTTACCCAAATGCACAAACCAGAAGGGCAATTGTGCAAAATGCCCTTAAGGCAGATTCCCTTGAACAAGCCATCAAACTATGGGACTTCCATCTTAATAACATTCAAAGAATTGTCTCTGGAAAAGAGCCTCTTGACGCCGGGTCACTGGCACCCCGTAACACACCCCCCGACAGCTCTGCTTTATCCGCTAAAATCACAGATAACAAAAGCGACTCGCTTTTCAGGGAGGAGGTAATAAAACAAGAACAGCTGGCACTTGCATCGGGTCAAAGAAAAATTGAACAAATAGAGGGTCTACATTTTTTCACCCCTGTAAAAGGAGTTGTCTCAAACGGATTCAATGCCGCTATAAACCACCCTTTTGTAGATATAACTGCACCGGAGAACACTCCGGTACTCTCTGTACTGGATGGTACTGTCATAATCTCTACCTGGACAGAGGAGACCGGATACACCATCCAGGTACAGCACACAAACGATTTGATATCAATATACAAACACAATTCAAAACTTTTAAAAAAATCGGGTGACAAAGTAACGGCAGGTACTGCCATTGCGCTGCTTGGCGGCACCGGTACCCTTAGCAGCGGCAGCCATCTACATTTTGAACTTTGGCACAAAGGAGTCCCTATAGACCCGGAAAAATACATCAAATTCTAACCTAATGCAGATGAAGAGAAGAATTGCAATCCTCGGGTCCACCGGATCAATAGGGACACAAGCTCTGGATGTAATCTCCAGGCATCCCTCTTTGCTGTCGGCAGAGGTGCTAACTGCAAACTCCAATGCATCCCTTTTGATAGAGCAGGCCATAAAGCACCAAGTCAATTCTGTTGTGATTGCAGATGAAACAAAATATGATACAGTCTTCAAAGCCCTGGACAAACATGGAATTAAAGTTTTTTGCGGAGAGGAATCCATATCTCAAGCAGCATGTGGCTCAAATATAGACATGGTACTTACGGCAATGGTTGGGTTCAGCGGACTCAAACCAACCATTGAGGCCATAAAATCTGGCAAAGCCATAGCCTTGGCAAACAAGGAGACTCTTGTTGCAGCCGGGTCCATTGTAATGAAACTGGCCATGGAACACCGGGTTCCCATCATTCCGGTAGATTCCGAACATTCAGCAATTTTCCAATGCCTTCAAGGGGAACGCTCTGCTCCTGAAAAAATTATCCTGACTGCATCTGGTGGGCCATTCCTTCACAAAAGCATAAGGCAAATCCGGGAGGCCACAATCCAGGAGGCTCTAAACCATCCAAAGTGGAACATGGGCTCAAAAGTCACAATAGATTCTGCAAGCATGATGAACAAAGGGCTGGAAATGATAGAGGCTCATTGGCTTTTCGGACTCAACCCCAAAGACATAGACATTGTCGTACACCCTCAATCCATAATACACTCCATGGTACAGTTTGCAGATGGTTCTGTAACTGCCCAATTGAGTATTCCGGACATGAGGTTGCCTATACAATATGCACTGACCTACCCAAACAGGCAAGATCTCGACACGCAAAGAATAGATTTCGCAAGTTTGTCCAGGCTTGACTTCCTGGCACCAGACACAGACAAGTTTCCCTCCATTGCAATTGCATATGATGCAATAGAAAAAGGAGGTAACATACCATGCGCCATGAACGCTGCCAACGAAGCTGCGGTGCAGGCTTTTCTGGAAAACAAAATAAGGTTTCCCCAAATTCCAATCATAATCAACAAGGTGACCAACTCCATACAACACATACAAGATCCTTCTCTTGAAGATATTTACCAAACCAACAACACTGCCTTTGAAATGGCATTGAAAATGACCACCAACTAAAACATATCAAACATCAAATGGAAACAATAATAAAAATCGCACAAGTAATACTAGCTCTTTCAATATTGGTATTGGTACACGAATTCGGGCACTACTTCTTTGCGCGGCTTTTCAAGATAAGGGTAGAAAAGTTCTACCTCTTTTTTGATCCTTGGTTCTCTCTTTTCAAGTACAAACCAAAAAACAGCGATACCGAATATGGTGTAGGGTGGCTGCCACTGGGTGGCTATTGCAAGATATCCGGCATGATAGACGAAAGCATGGACAAAGAGGCTCTCAAAGAAGAACCAAAACCATGGGAATTCCGCAGCAAACCGGCATGGCAAAGATTCTTTGTAATGTTCGGCGGCGTCTTTTTCAATTTTATACTGGCAATACTTGTATACTCTGCAACCCTTTTCACATGGGGAGAAGAGTACCTAAAGACAGAAGAGGCAAAATATGGGATCCAATGCAACCCTCTTGCCCTGGAAATGGGGTTCCGTCACGGTGACAAGATCATTGCATTTGACAACATTCCTGTAGAGAGGTTCAACGACCTGCAAATTTCAATGGCCCGTAACCAAGCCGCAACCGCGCAAGTTATAAGGGACGGGGAAAATATAACCATAGACCTGGAACCTTCCTATTTGCCATCTGTGTTAAACACTCCAGGCATGTTCTCGTTAAGGTTTCCATTCCAGGTGCTGGATATAGATCCCTCTTCAAAAAACACAGGAATACTCATGAGAGGAGACAGGTTTATTGGTTTGGACACAGTTAAAACAGAGATTTCCCAGGAAATAGCACAGCTTCTGCCTCAATACAAAGGGCAAGAGGTAGAGGCTACAATAATAAGGGATGGTCAGGTAATACGGGAAAACATCTACATAAATGAAGAAGGTATGCTCGGCATAGTTCTTGAAGGTGATTTAAGCAAGTTCTTTAACATAACAACATACAAATACTCCCCAACTGAGGCATTAGCCGCAGGGTTCAATAAATCTACCGCTACAATAGGAAACTATATCAAAGAGCTGGGGTTGATTTTCTCACCTAAGACAGAAGCATACAAATCGGTTGGAAGCTTTATTTCTATAGGCAAGATTTTCCCTGCAAGCTGGGATTGGTTTGTATTTTGGAACATTACGGCATTCCTCTCCATAATGCTTGCCGTTTTGAACCTGCTTCCCATTCCTGCTCTGGACGGAGGACATATCATGTTCCTTTTGTACGAAATGGTGGTCAGGAAAAAACCGAGCGACAAGTTTTTGGAGTATGCGCAGATTGCAGGAATGCTCTTTTTGTTTGGTATAATGTTCCTGGCATTTGGAAACGATATCTACAGACTTTTTAAATAATCGATATTATGAGAGCACTCAAAATATTATTGGTAGTTGCAGCAGGATTTTTCATGCAATCATGCAAATTCACGGGAGGCCCCCAACTTATGCCAAATGTCAGCGGCAAAGCCGGTGAAGTTGTCATTGTCATTGGCAAAGGTGACTGGGAAGGGGAAACCGGCACAGCCCTCAGAAGCATACTTGCAATGGACGAGCCGTTTTTGCCACAAAAAGAACCTATGTTCGATTTGGTAAATATACCCGAATCTGCTTTTTCAAGCATATTCCAGACACACAGGAACCTGATAATAACACAAATCATCCCCGATATAAAAGAATCCGGCATTGTATTCCAAGAGAATGTTTGGGCTGCTCCCCAAATAGTTGCAACCGTGACCGCAAAAAACAGCCACGAACTTTCACAGATTATCACTAAAGAAAAAGACAGGTTGTCCGGCGCTCTGCTAATGGCAGAAAGAAACCGCAACATTGCAAACGCAAAAAGATACGAAGAGAGAGGACTCCGGACAGATATAGCAGAAATGTTCGGGGGGTCTCCCTATTTCCCAAAAGGATACAGCATGAAAAAGAAGACCGACAACTTTATATGGGCTTCTTACGAAACAACTTACACAAACCAAGGGGTATTCATATACCGGTTTCCGTACACAGATTCCACCGATTTTAACGTAGAGAAGCTGGTTGCCACCAGGAATGAAATCCTTGGCAGGAATGTCCCCGGGCCTGTAGACCGCTCTTACATGACAACAAATATTTTGGTTGATCCGGGACTTAGATGGGTCAGGTACAACAAAAGGGATTTTGCAGAGCTAAAAGGCCTGTGGGAGGTGCAGAACGATTTCATGGGCGGGCCATTTGTGAGCCACTTCTTTCTCGATCAAGAGAATAAAAACATAATTGCCCTTGAGGCTTTTGTATACGCACCAAGATATGACAAACGGAACTATTTAAGACAAGTAGAGTCCTTGATATACTCGTTCGAATATTTTTAAAGAATTTTTTGGTACATAAAAAAATATATATATCTTTGCACTCCCAAGATCGAGATGGCGTCAGCCGCATAACGGCAAGATCTATCAGGTTTTGAAACGGTCCGTTCGTCTAACGGTTAGGACTCAAGATTTTCATTCTTGCAATAGGGGTTCGATTCCCCTACGGACTACAAAATAAAAAAAAGTTAAAATGGCAAATCACGCATCAGCAGAAAAGCGCGCGCGTCAAAGCGCAAAACGCAGGATCCACAACAAGTATTATGCACGCACAACACGTAATGCCATTAAAGCATTGCGTAACACAACAGACAAAAACGCGGCATTGGCTATGTTGCCTAAAGTATCCTCTATGTTGGATAAATTGGCAAAGATCAATATTATCCATAAAAACAAAGCAGCAAATTTAAAAAGCGGTATTAATGCTCACGTAAACAAATTGAGCTAAATTTTTACAATTTGTCCCAAGTATATGAAAAAAGCTTTCCATTTTTGGAGAGCTTTTTTTAATATACTACCATCATGAAACAGAGACTTTCCATCAAAGAGTGGAGCAAGGATGAAAGACCAAGGGAAAAACTAATGGAAAAGGGTAGCGAAAACCTAAGTGACTCCGAACTCCTGGCAATAATCATCTCAAGCGGGACAAAGGAAGAGAGTGCATTGGATATCTCACGTAAACTGCTCGAAAAATGCGACAACAACCTAAGGGAACTCTCCAGGTCAACCTTTGGTCAACTTAAAACCACCAGAGGATTGGGGCCCGGCAAAGCAGTTGCTCTTTTGGCGGTATTTGAAATATGTAAAAGAATTATGATCACATCTGGCAAAGAGATGCCGGGGATAAGGTCTTCTGAATATGCGGCAAATGTCATAAGTCCATTGCTGCGTGACTTGTCACATGAAGAGTGCTGGGTACTTTACCTGAACAGGGCAAACAAACTCATTTCAAAAGAGAGGTTGAGTATAGGCGGAATCTCTTCTACTGTGGTAGATGTAAAAATCATAGTCCGCAATGCATTGGAAAAGTTGGCCAGCTCCATAATCCTCGTGCATAACCATCCTAGCGGCAACCCCTCTCCGGGCGATAATGACAAAATGCAAACAAAGATATTGAAAGAGGCTGCTTCTCTGTTTGATATCACCCTTTTAGACCATTTGATAATTGCTGGTGATGGTTACTTTAGTTTTGCAGACGATGGATTGATTTGATTTATTCTTATATTTGGGGAGTATTACACAAGTATAAGCATATGAAAATAATTAATCTGGGCGAAACCAACTCTGCACTCAACAATTTTATTGCAGAAATCAGGGACACTGCAATCCAAAAAGATAGCATGCGTTTCCGGATAAATCTGGAAAGGATAGGTGCAATTTTTGCCTATGAAATTAGCAAAATACTGGATTATAGTCCAAAAGATGTAACCACTCCTCTTGGGATTGCAAAATGCCACACATACGACAACGAAATTGTCATTGCAAGTATTTTAAGGGCCGGCCTGCCTTTGCACCACGGTATGCTAAATGTATTTGACAAATCCCAAAATGCATTCATTGCTGCATACAGGAAATACGGCAAAGACAACAAGTTTACCATACAAATCGAATATACCAGCAGTCCGGGAACCGAAAACAAAACATTGATCCTTGCAGATACCATGCTTGCCACCGGTTCTTCACTGGTATTGACCTACAACAACCTTTGTGACAATAACACACCTGCCCATACACATATCGTATGCCCTATAGCAAGCAAAGATGGAATTGAATACTTGTCAAAACATCTGCCTCACAAAAAGGTAACTTTGTGGGTAGGTGCAATAGACGAAGAACTTACAATAAAATCATATATTGTCCCTGGTTTGGGAGATGCAGGCGACCTTGCATACGGAAGTAAAATCTAATCATAAACTGGTTATTTCACTTCAATCAAGTTCATATACAAGCTCTCCGTTGACATATGTTTTAAGGACCTTGACATTGCGAATGGAATCTCCCTCCAGGGTCATTATATCCCTGTCAAGTACTGTGAAGTCGGCAAATTTACCTACTTCTACAGAGCCTTTGTGATTCTCTTCCATGGATGCCTTGGCAGCCCAAATGGTCATGGACCTCAATGCCTCCTCCCTTGACAGGGCATTTTCCATCTGGAAACCTCCTTCCGGTACCAAATCGCTGTTTTGTCTGAAAACAGCTGAATGAAATGTGTACATGGGGTTTACCTCTTCTACCGGGAAATCAGTTCCAGAGGGTATCCACCCTAATTGGCCAAGCAACTGCTTGTATATGTATGCATTTGAAATTCTTTCACCAATCCGCTCATCGGCCCACAGCATATCGGATGTAGCGTGTGTAGGCTGTATAGAAGGGACAATGTTGTATTTCCCAAATAGCTCCAAATCCTTATCATCAACAATCTGGGCATGTTCAATCCTCCATCTTCTGTCATTGCCCGGCTCCAGGAACTTTGCATATGTTGTAAGTGCATAGTGGTTTGCTGCATCGCCTATGCAATGTATTGCAACCTGGAAATTGTTTTCATGTGCCCAGCCACACAACCTGTCAAACTCTTGCTGTGTGACAACAGGCAGTCCTTTTGTAGAGGGCATGTCTGAATATGGCTCCAACATCAATGCCCCCCTTGAGCCCAAAGCTCCGTCTGCAAAAAGCTTGATGGTCCCGATCCTTATCCTCCCATCAGAAAAAGGTTTCTTGTATTTGTCCAAAGTCTCTTTCTCGGGAGTCAGCCATATGTCTGTCCTCAACTTTAGAGTGCCGGCATTGTTCATCCCTTCCAACACCTCTATCACACCGGCTAATTCACCTGCATGTGAAATGGATGTCAACCCGTGTTTGAAGCACTCCTGTTGTGCAGCCAAAAACATTTGTTCGTACTCCTCCTTTGTGGGTTCAGGAAGTATATTGCTAAATCTTTCTGCAGTATTTTCCAGGAAAACACCTTTGAATCTTGCACCCTGCATCAAAGCTTCTCCTTGTGGATATGAGTTATCTCCGGGAGATATTCCAAGAGCTTTAATGGCAGCTTCATTCACGATTACAGCATGGAAATCAATCCTGTGCAAAATTACCGGTATATCAGGAAACAAACGGCTCAATTCCACGTTATCGGGAAATTCATCACTCCCCCATTGTGTCTGGTTCCATCCATCTCCCACCAAATATGTAGGTTTTGCCTGTTTGTACCTTTCCGTCAACCGTTCCAAAACCTGCTCAAAAGATTTTGCACCTCTCAGGTCAACCCTGGACAATCCCATTCCAAGGCCGGTTATATGGCAATGGGCATCGTTGAATCCCGGATATAGCGGAGCCCCGCCAAGGTCTGTTATATTATCACTTTTGAATTTGGCCAGGACCTCAGAATCACTGCCTACACCAACAATCAATCCATCTTTGACAGCTACTGCAGATTCTACGGAAAAAGAGTTATCCACTGTGTAAACCTTGGAGTTTACAATTATAAGGTCGGCACTTTGTTTCATGTTGCAAGCAATTATAAGAGGTAAAAGAATTAACCCCAAAACAATATTTTTCATATAAGGTTCATTTTAAAGCTCCTTTCTTAACCTGGCGATGGGGATATTCAACTGTTCACGATATTTGGCAACAGTTCTCCTGGCAACCTTGTACCCTTTCTCTCCCAAAACAGATACCAGTTCTTCATCTGTCAATGGTTTCCTTTTATCCTCTGCATCTATGCTCTCTACAAGGATGTTTTTGATTTCCCTGGTAGAGACCTCTTCTCCGGATTCTGTCATCAAACCTTCCGAAAAAAAGTATTTCAACGGGTATATCCCAAAGTGGGTTTGAATGTATTTGCAATTGACAACCCTGGAAATAGTTGATATGTCAAGGTTTGTCTTTTCTGCAATATTTTTTAACACCATTGGTTTAAGTTTGGTTTCATCTCCGTCTATAAAGAATTCCCTTTGGAAATCAATGATGGCATTCATTGTATTGTTCAGCGTGTTATGCCTTTGCCTTATTGCCTCTACAAACCACTTTGCCGAATCCAGTTTCTGCTTTACAAATGTTGCTGCCTCTTTGCCTGCCTTATCATTATTGGCAGATTTCATGAGCATGTCAGCATAACGTTTGTTTATTTTAAGCTCCGGAACAGAGAATCTTGGCATAGTCATTACCAACTCACCCTCTTTGTATTCAAGCACAAAATCGGGAACAACCTGCTGTGCCTGTTCTGTGTATGAATCATCAATCTGACCACCGGGTTTTGGGTTCAAACGTACAATCTCGTCTATTGCACCTTTCAAATCCTCTTCCGAAATTGACAAACGGGATATTATCTTTTGGTAATGTTTTTTTGTGAATTCCTGGAAATGGTCCTTCAATATCTTTTCGGCCAAAGCCCTAGAAGGTGATTCCTCCCTCACCCTTATTTGCAGCAAAAGGCACTCCTGCAAATCCCTTGCACCAATACCTACAGGCTCAAATTCCTGTATTTTCCTGAGAACTTTTTCCAACTCATCATGTGTTGTTTCTATTCCTTGCCTGAATGCAATGTCATCTGCCAGCGATTCAAGGTCCCGCCTTAAATAACCATCGTCATCCAGGCTCCCTATCACAAACGAGGCAATCCTTTTGGACCGGCTGTCCATTTGGCTGTAACCCAATTGCCCGATAAGGTTTTGATGGAAACTCTCTTTTACGGAAAATATATTGTATTGAGGCTTCAGGTCCTTTCCCTGGTTGTTTGTATATAATTTATATGATGGTATTTGGTCGTCAGAAGTATAGTCGCTAAGAGAAACATTCCCGGAAGAACCGTCATCATTATCTTCACTCTCCGATGCCTCATCCAGAACCGGATTCTCTTCCAGCTCTTTCTTGATTCTCTGTTCCAACTCCATTGTAGGCAACTCCAGCAGCTTAATTGTCTGAATTTGCAGAGGAGAAAGCTTTTGCTGTAATTTTTGTTGTAATCCCTGTTTTAACATATAATTAGGAGCGTTTATGCAAAGATATGATTTTTATTTAACTTCGCACTTGCCAAACAGACTAAAAAGCATACAGAACCTAAGGAAAAATGAAGATAGATATAGAGAAGGTGATAGGCAACAAAAACCCTGGCCTTCTTAAAGTTATACCCAAATTTATTATACGCTGGCTAGGTCGGCTCATCCATCAGGAAGAGATTAACGATTTGCTGGCAGAGTCAGGCCATTTGAAAGGGGCTAACTTTGCAACTGCATCTTTGGAAAAGTTCAATATCAAATATACCGTACACGGGAAAGAGAAAATTGACACCTCCCGTCGCTACATTATTGTCTCCAACCATCCATTGGGGGGGCTGGACGGTATCATCATGATAGAGATGTTCGGAAAACTCTTCCCGAACGTAAAGTTTGTAGTAAACGACCTGCTCTACCACATAGAACCATTGAAACCAGTTTTCATCCCCGTGAACAAATACGGAAGGCAAAGCATGGATACCGCAAAAATGATCCAGGAGAGCTATAATTCAGATTCACAAATATTATATTTCCCTGCCGGGCTGTGCTCCAGGCTTGTAAATGGCAAGATAGAAGACCTGGAATGGAAAAGGAGCTACATAACACAGGCAATCAAATACAACCGGGACATACTCCCTGTCTATTTCGAAGGCAGGAATTCCGGACTGTTTTACAGGATAGCCAACTTCAGGAAAAAGCTTGGTATCAAATTCAACTACGAAACAATCCTTTTGCCTCGAGAAATGTTTAAAAAGAAGAACTCCAGATTTGACATATACATAGCAGACCCGGTCACAAACCAACAATTGAACGGAGGGAAAAGCATTGCAGAGTGGAACAAAGAGATAAGGGAAAGGGTCTACACAATAAAAACCATGCCATGGAACCAGTAATACAACCAGTTGACAGGAAGCTTATAATAGAAGAGCTCAATAGTGACAAATTCATACGTAACACCAGGAAAGGTGACAACAAGATATTTGAAATAACAGCCCAAAATTCGCCTTACACGATGAGGGAAATTGCCCGGCTAAGGGAAATCTCGTTCCGTCTTGCCGGCGGAGGTACGGGCAAGGCGCTTGACATGGACGAATTTGACACAAACACAAAGAACGCCTACAAACAACTCATAGTCTGGGACCCAAAAGACCAGGAGATACTAGGAGGATACAGATACATACAATGTCCCGGCTTAGACCCGCACCACATGGCAACAAGTGAACTGTTCAATTTTTCCGGCCAGTTCGTAAAAGACTACCTGCCATTTACAATTGAACTTGGAAGGTCTTTTGTACAACCAAATTACCAAAGCACAAACATCCGTCGCAAAGGGCTTTATGCCCTTGACAACCTATGGGACGGACTTGGAGCACTAATGTTACGTTATCCACACATCAAATACTTTTTTGGAAAGGTAACAATGTACTCATCTTACAACGAAAGGGCCAGGAACACGCTACTCTACTTTTTGAACCTCTATTTCAACGACAAGGAGAACCTTGTGGTCCCAAAAAATCCGCTTGAATACGACAAAAGCAACCCCTATTTCCAAGAGCTTTTCAGCCATTCAGACTACAAAGAGGCATACAAAGCCATGTCCAAGGAGATCCGAGGTTTGGGAGAGAACATCCCTCCCCTTATAAATTCTTATATGAACCTTTCTCCAACAATGAAAGTTTTTGGAACAGCAATCAACGAGGGTTTTGGCGGAGTGGAAGAGACAGGAATCATGATTAGCATAGATGAAATCTACCCGGAGAAAATTGAGCGGTACCTTACCCCTCTACGCAGGTTGGCTTTGAGATTCCAACCAAAATGGTGGAGGGCCAAAATTTAATAACAAAATCAAAGCACAGGAAAGTTAATGTTGTCCTTGACAATAAAGGCAGCAGGATATTTATCACCTATCATCAATAACATTTTCATTGCTTCCGATTTTGTCCTCAGGTCACCGACAGTCACTTTGAAATAGGGATTGTCATATGTCCAGTATGCACCAATACCGGGAAATTCCTCCTGGAATTCCTTTAGCAACTCCTCCGATTGCCTGCGGGCATTCTGCTGGTTGTCAAAAAAAATCCTGATACGATACCCGGGAATATTTCTTTTTGAAGCATTAGAAATATAACCCTGCAAGGCATTTTCTACGGCAGGAGTTTGGGACAATCTTATATGACCCCGGAAGCCTATGGAAGGACGGGTAACCAAATCTATTATATTTCTGTTCAAATATGCAGAATCGAGAATCTCAATATTCTGGGCAATGGAATCAATGCCGCGTTCATTGCTGTTGAATAGTGACATTTGAGAAAAAGCAGCCAAAGGCAACAATAACACAAACGCAACCATAAAAAACCTTAATTGTTTGTCAGTTTTCATCTTTCCAGGCAAATTAGATTCTCTTTAACATACTTTCTATAGACATATCCTTGAACTTCAGCACTTTTCTCCCCCCTCTGGAGGTCTTTACCACAGCCCTGGCATCAACTTTGAAGTCTGAGTACTTCCATTTGGAAATATTAAGACCCATTGACAACAGTGATAAAGGATCCAAAATATCAAGTTTGAAAACCACATTATTGACACTAATCCTTTTGGCTGCAACAGTATCTGCACTCACAAGGGTCACATGGGCAAAATTGACCCCGCTCCTCTTTAGGAAACCGGTAGCGTTATCAAGAAATAGTTCCCGGGATGAGGGATTGTGTATCACATATTCCACCTCTATATTGGCAGAACTTGTACTGAGCAGTTCAAAGCTCTTGATTTGGACATCCCTCAGCTGTACCTCCATCAACTTTGAACAACCGCTCAAAACCAACGTGAAAGCCAACAGGAAAAAAAATAATCTCTTCATCATTCAGGGTTATGTTACTGCAAAGGTATAAAAAAGCATATATTTGCAGAATAAATACATAGGTGATGACAAACAAATTTTATTCCGTAAAACCTATCTTAGACAAAAAACTTCAACAAGTATACATAGAAACCTACGGCTGCCAAATGAATGTTAACGACAGCGAGGTAGTTCTCTCTGTACTTCAATCCAGCGGTTACTCCCTGAGCGAAAAACTGGAAGATTCCTCCCTTATTTTCATAAACACGTGTTCTATAAGGGATAATGCCGAACAAAAAATATGGTCCCGTCTGGAATATTTCAAATCATTGAAAAAGAAGAAAAAAGGATTGAAAATCGGAATCCTGGGATGCATGGCAGAAAGGTTGAAAGAAAAACTGCTGGAAAATGGCACTGTTGACATTGTAGCAGGGCCTGACTCATACAGGGAACTTCCTATGCTTCTTGCAGGTCTGGAAGATGGGAAGAAACAAATCAATACCATATTATCAGAAGAGGAAACCTATGCCGATATTTCTCCAGTAAGGATGGACAAAAACGGTGTCTCTGCATTTATTTCCATAATGAGAGGTTGTGACAATTTCTGTTCCTACTGTGTGGTACCTTACGTAAGGGGCAGGGAGAGAAGCAGGAACCCTCTTAGCATTGTCAACGAAGCCGAAAACCTTTTCAAAAACGGCTACAAAGAGGTGACCCTTCTGGGACAGAATGTAAATTCGTACAGTTGGGAAGAAAATGGCGAGATAGTTACATTTGCCAATCTATTGCAAAAGGTAGCCCGGATAGATCCCCTTCTAAGGGTAAGGTTCTCCACTTCACACCCAAAAGACATTGACCATCAAGTAGTACAAGCTATTGCAGAGAATCCAAACATTTGCAAACATATCCATTTACCGTTCCAGTCGGGTAGCAACGACGTTTTAAAAAGGATGAACCGAAAATATACTCGCGAAGGTTACCTGGAAAAAATCAATATGATAAAACAGGTGATTCCTGAATGCTCCCTTAGCACCGATATCATTGCCGGATTTTCCGGTGAAACAGAACTTGACCATGAACAGACATTATCGTTGATGGAACAGGTGGGATATTACACTGCATTCATGTTCCAATATTCCGAAAGACCCGACACTACTGCTGCCAAAAGGTTTCCTGACGATGTCCCTCCGGAGGTGAAAAACCAAAGACTCAACCAAATAATAGAACTCCAAAATGAACTTTCCCACAAATCCAATAAAGAAGATGTAGGAAAAAGTTTTGAGGTGCTTGTAGAGGGGTACTCCAAAAGATCCAACCAGGAACTCTTTGGCAGGACCAGTCAAAACAAGGTATGTATTTTTCCTGCAGGCGAACATAAAGTGGGAGAATATGTTATTGTAAGGGTTACCTCCTGCTCGTCTGCAACACTGAAAGGGGTAGTGAAAACCGATTAACTTATAAAAATATCAGATATGACAAAAATGCGCACTATTTACGTTGGTGACCTAAAAACCGAAGCGGAACACCTGAAATCGGGAAGCAAAATCATGACAGAGGCACCCGAAGACAACAACGGAAAAGGAGAGATGTTCTCTCCCACAGACCTTTTTGCCACTTCATTCGGCGCCTGTATGCTTACTATTATGGGCATCTCTGCTCAAGCACACGGGTTCTCGATTGAAGGTACCAGAATAGAGACAGAAAAAATCATGGCAGCAAATCCCCGCAGAGTGGCAGAACTAATCCTGGATTTTTATTTCCCACAGAAATACTCTGCAAGGGAGATGCGCTTTATCGAGGCCTCAATCAAAACATGCCCTGTTGCCAACAGTGTACATCCCGATATTGTAAAAACAATTAGGTACCATTTCCCCGAAGAATAACAAGTTTAGAAAAACAAGAAACGGAAAGTCCCTACTCCGGCAGTTGCAGTTCCAACGGATACTCCTGCCGGGGTTATTGTTTTCATAACCGAATTGGAGGTAAAACTAACCTCTGCAGTAAAAACATTACCTGAAGAAGGGCTTACCCCCACTCCGTAAAAATACGAACCTGAATATAAAATGGATGTTCCCAAAGATTCCACATCCACAGAATAGATGTTTGCCTCTATAGGCATATAGGTTTGGTCAAACGTTGTGTTAAAGGTATATATCTTTCCCTCTTTGTAATCTGCAGCTATGTAGCCGTCCATTGCATCCACGGGAACCTCCACGACGCTTTCCACCTCAAGGCTGGCCGGGTCAATCTTTACCAACCCTTTGTCTGGGAACGAAGCCCAAATCTTGTAATTCTGGTCCATTACCAGATGCTTGGCTGCTCCTGTAACATTTTCCGGGCGTACCAAAGCTACCTGTCCCAACATGTCATTTACAGTATCAAGAACCCTTACTCCTTCCCTTGTAGCCACATAAAGCCTGTTGCCCAACAATAAAAGCCCCTCTGCATCTGTGCCAACCATCACTTTCTTTATAAACTCTTTTGTCAAAGAGTTGTAAACGGCAACATAGGAATCGGGATAAATCCAAATCCCTGACTCGGTTACCTCGTAGTTATAATCCCAGTTGGTAACATATATCCTGGTATCTGTGACTATGACATTCCTTGGAGAGGCCAATCCATCTGTAATAGGGTCAGATGCAATCTTGCCGTTCAATGCATCAATAATCTCAATCTTGTCAGGGTAATTGCATACAAGGTATGCTTGTTTGCCCGGTGCCACAGAACCGGAAACCACTGTAGAACCAATTGATATTCCGTTGGCACTCTCAAACACCCTGTTCTGGATAGTACCGGTTACCTCGTCGTAAAGTGATATGCTGGCAGAATGCTCAGTAAAATTTCCCTGGTTAAGCACCAATACTTTTTTGTCAAATTGGTATTCGGGCACATCGATATCTTTTGTACAAGCAACAATGCTGGTAAAAAGCAAAAAACCAAAAACAATCTTTAAAATAATTCTCTTTTCCATTTCAATTATGTGTTTTAAAAATAAAATCTTAGTGATAAATTCCAGTTCCTTCCGGGCATTGCATAAAACTTCACATTCTGGTAACTGACACCCGTCAGGTTTTTAATAACGGCATTCACCACAAACCTGTGTCCTAAAAAGATAGATTCGAACTGAGTACCAATATCCGTCAAAAAATAAGGATCCAGAATATCATAGATATCCAACGTACTCCTCTCCCCGGAGAATGACATGTTTGCATAGAATGTAAGTTTGTTCAAATGTGCAGACAATGCTGCCCTTGCAGAGTGTTTTGGCTGGAAAGCCAGCTGACGACCCCGTGAAGGATCATTTTCCCTCAGGCCCTCCACCATCTTTATTGATGTGTAACTATAATCTACATTTAGTTCAAAGATAACCCCTCCCAGTTTTTTACCGAACGACGCACCAACCTCTGCCCCCCTGGAAAGCACCACGGGAATATTTTGAGGCCTCCAAACCTGCCCTGCCGGCAGCCACCTTATCCAGTTTTCTACCTCACTGTTGTACAATGTTATGTAACCTTTGACATTATCATTTCCCGAGAACCATGAATAATCCACCCCTCCTTCAACAGTATTTGATTTTTCACTTAACAGGTAAGTGTGTATTCCACCCCAATACCTGTCATTCAAGGTTGGAACCCGGCCACTGGCAGAGAAAGCTCCCCTGGTTGCAAGTGTATGCCCGTTTTTATTCAAAAGAGTATATTTGACCTCCAAAGAGGGCATCACAGGAACCTCTCCGTTTGTAACTTGCCCCCCCCTGATTCCGGCAGAAATCATAAACCCGGGAACTGAAAGAGGTGAATACCTTGCCATCCCGTAAATATAGAACCTGTTTTCCTTTACAGAATCTGCAAAAGACCCTGCAGAGGGGACCGTATGTTCTGCACTAAACCCCGCCTTAAAGATAAAAGCCCCGCTCCCATATTCTGTTTCGGCAACTGCCGAAAATTTCGAAGATTCAATCACATCCTCTTTATATAACTGATAATCGTTTGAATAAGAAATATTCGCTCTATAGTTGAGAAAATTTGAATTGTTGATGTAATTTACAGCCCCCCTTATATTCCTGTCATTTACAGAGGCGTAAGTCTCCGGACGATCATTCAAAGAGACAGATGGCTGGATTTCCCTGTCATGATTCAGGTACCAGACTGTGAAAGAGAGTATGGACGAATCCCTGAATTTCCTGTAAACCTCCTGCATGGCGCCAAGGTTCTCATAACTGCTGTTGTTCAACCTTTCTTTGGGATGCCCAGGTTTGGTATTGTTGGCAAACATGAAGTCATTCTTTGCAGAGGTGTAAAAAAGGCTACTCCTGCTCTCGGTCTTTCCGTTGGAATACCTCAAGGTCCCGGCTCCATAAAGGGTAGAGAAACTACCCCCGGAAAAAAGCAAATCACCCGACACCCCTTTTTTCCAAAGAGGTAACGTAGAGAGCTGTATGCTGCCTCCTATGGAACCATCTCCGTACAGCATTCCGCTTCCGCCAATATGCAGGTCCATCCTGTCAAAGAAATACAGAGGTATTTGGGAAAGATTGGCCTGTCCCAAAGTCGGGACCGAAAGACTCATACCATTCCAAGCAATTGAAGTATGTGAAGATGAAGTCCCTCTTACAGAAACATAAGAAGCCATACCCCTGCCATACTCTTTGATATATACAGATGCTTGTTCTTTAAGCAAATCCGAAAGCGACATACTTTTGATCCTGTCCATGGATTCCTGCGGGATCCTTTGGATATTGGTACCCACTGCAAAAGCCCTGCTAGATGCCAAAGGTGTTTTGGCAGCAGATTTGACCATGACAGAATCCAGTCTGTAATTTTTGGTGGTATCCTGGCAGGACTGAACCGCAGTGACCTCTGTGGCAAATGCAACGAATGCAATAATCAATAAATAAGATATACCTCTGTACATCGCGCCCTATCTCCCGAAAGTTCGATTTATATGTTAACGCTCCAGCAGGTCTTCTGACTTAGCTTTTACCTCTGCACCTTCCCGCCGTTTTTGGCAGTGGTTAGAACGCAGATGAACCCCCAGGGGAAAGCATCACAGCAGCGGGTACTGTTTCCGGATCTCACGGAATTCCCTAAACTGATAGACGGTGCAAAGGTAAATTAAAATACCATACAATTCCAACTTTTATTTAAATTTGTAACAAACTCAAATAATTACACACACTTAACCTTAACAACATGACAAAAATTGTAAAACTCTTTTCGTTGGCAACAGCTATCTGTTTGCTCTTCTCCTGTACCGGCAAGGAGAGTGGCATAAGCCTCCCCCATGAACAGTACACTTTGGAAAACGGCCTCAAGGTGGTACTGCACCAAGACCATTCCGATCCCATTGTCTCTTTGGCCATACAATACCATGTAGGCTCCGGCAGGGAAAAGCAAGGCCGCACAGGCTTTGCACATTTTTTTGAACACATGCTTTTCCAACGTTCCGAAAATCTCCCACGCAATGCGTTTTTCCAGAATATTGCAAAACTTGGTGGTACTTTCAACGGATCTACCAATTCAGATGGTACCAACTATTACGAAACCGTTCCAAGGGATGCCCTGGAAAAAGTCTTATGGATGGAATCAGACCGGATGGGATACTTTATCAATACAGTTACACAAGGCGGGCTGGAAAGGGAAATTGATATTGTTTCAAATGAGAAGCGTCAAAACTACGACAGCCAACCATATGGGCAAAGCAGTATAATAATAGCAAAGGAGTTCTATCCGCAAGGACATCCATACAGCTGGACAACCATAGGAGAGATAGAAGACCTGCGCAACTCCACCATAGAAGATGTAAAGGATTTCTACAAATCCTATTATGTACCATCCAATGCTACCCTTGTTCTCTCTGGAGATTTTGAACTCTCCCAGGCTAAGGAACTCATCGAAAAGTATTTTGCAGAGATCCCCAACCCACATGTAGTTGAGAAACCGCAACCACAACCGGTAACCCTGGAAGCTAACAAACTCCTCATGTGGGAAGACGCCTACGCAAAGCTGCCTCAAATCACAATAACATACCCTACTGTAGAGCAATACCATCCCGATTCCTACGCACTCTCTGCATTCACAAACCTTTTTGCATTTGGCAAGAACTCGCCATTGTACAAGGTGATTGTAGATCAAAAGAAACTAGCTTCCAATGTCAACGCATATAACATGACCCGAGAGATTGCAGGACAAGCGCAAATATCCATCCGCACCCACGACGGAGTTGACCTAAACCAAGTTTACTCTGCAATAGAAGAGGCTTTTGCCAAGTTCGAAGCCGAAGGAGTGAACCCACAGGAACTGGAAAAGTACAAAACAATGCAAGAGGTCAATATGTACAACAGGCTAAGCAGCACCCTGGGCAAGGCAGTCATGTTGGCAAGGGATAATGAGTTTTCGGGAATACCCGACAAATCCCTTAAAGATATTGATGTAGTCAGGAATCTTACCGCAGAAGATATTGTACAAGCCTATAACAAATATTTCAAGAACAAGAACCATTTGGTTTTAAGTGTTGTTCCAAAGAACCAAACCTCTCTTGCAGTACAAGGATCCCTAATGGCACAAGTGTCATTAGAAAAAGTAGAAGATCAAAAAATGAAGTCACAAACAGGCAAGATCATTGACGATCCATACGAAAAAACACCTTCAAAAATTGATCGTTCTGCAGAGCCTGGGTACCTGGCAAACACCCCGGCGGCAAACATCCCGCAAGTGTGGAGTTCCAAACTGTCAAACGGCATGGACATCAACGGAATCACACAGTCTGAACTTCCGGTTGTCCAATTCAATATCACACTCAAAGGGGGATTGCTAACCGATCCGCAAGGTATGGAAGGGCTTTCCTACCTTAACGCCAGGCTTATGAACGAAGGTACTGCAACCAAAACCGCAGAAGAACTGGAAAGCGCCATGGGTCTTTTGGGAGCAAGGATAAGGATCTCTTCCGGTACAGAGAGCATTTCCATTGACGGCACATCACTTAAAAGGACCTTACCACAGGTAATCGATTTGGTAAGTGAAATGATGCTCACGCCCAGGTTCGACCAGGAAGCATTGGCAAGGGTAAAACAAGAGACAAAAGCCTATTTACAACAAGCCTCTGCGGACCCCAGGGAAATAGCCCGCAACACAAGGAACAGGTTACTTTACGGAGAAGATGGCACTCTGGCACGATCCTATTTGGGAACAATGCAAACCATTGACAATATAACAATGGAGCAAATAAAAGAACATTATACCAAATACTTCTCTCCAAATATTGCCTCTGTGAACATTGCCGGAGACATAGACAAACCAGAGGCAGAAAAACTCTTTGCCACACTTTCAAATGAGTGGGCCTCCAAGGAAACTGAAATACCCTCTCCTGTACAAGGGATACCTGCAAAACCTGGAACTATCTACTTTGTGGATAATCCCGGATCGCCCCAATCCATGATTTTTGTAAGCAAACCCGGAATCAGTATGGACAACCCCGATTATTTCCCTGCCTTCATAGCCAACTATCGTCTTGGCAACGGATCCCAAGGGATGCTTTTTGATATTCTAAGACTTCAAAAAGGATATACATACGGAGCATACTCTTCATTTGACGCAGGAGTGCATTATAACAATTTCACAGCCTATTCAAGCGTACAAGGCAGCACTACCCCGGATGCCCTGGCAACATTCCACAACCTAATAAAAGATTATCCGGCAAAATATACCCGGGAGATGCTGCAAGAGACAAAAACTTCATTAAACCGCTCCATGGCATCGTCGTTTGAAACCCTTCAAGCACTTGTAGGAATACTCCAAAACATCTCTTACTATGGTTTGCCTGTAGATTATGTATCCAGGCAAGAGCAAATACTGGCAAACATTACTGACGGGCAAATAAAGGATATTATCCAAAAACACATAGATGTAAACGACATGGTGTTCGTTGTAGTGGGAGATGCACGAACCCAAATGAAACCTTTGGAAGCACTTGGAATGGGCAAACCCATTTTGGTTACAGCCAGGTAACTTGTTTCGACTATTCAAACAAACCGGGGCAATCACATTTGAAAACCGAAATTGTCCCGGTTTATTGAATTTTTTTTTGACAGATTGTTTATTTTATTTACTTTTGCGTCCCAATGTTTACCAAAACATTTGCCCGGATGGCGGAATTGGTAGACGCGCTGGTCTCAAACACCAGTGGCCGCAAGGCTGTGCCGGTTCGATCCCGGCTCCGGGTACGAAAAAAGCAGGTCAATATGGCCTGCTTTTTTTGTACCGTCGCTTGCGGGGTGCGGGCAAGCTCCTTTTAGGATTTGCACCACTTCATAATATCATCGGGCAACAATACATTCTCCATAGTTCTCAAAGGTCTATTTTTGAGAAAAAGTTTGGGTATAATGATGTGATTTTGAGCAAATGGCAATTTTCCTGCCTTGTTTATCAACTCCGCCAATAAGCGATTGCTATTCTCTTTGGTAGTCCATTTGCATTCACCAACAAGTAGATACTTTTTATCCAAAGATTCGGCAACTACATCTATTTCGATACGCTCATTTCTTGAAACATTACCCCACCAACGGCGTGCAATACCGAATGTGATCCCGTCAATCTCGTTCCCTGAAACAGTCTCACGGCAAAGGTTCTCCCAATAATCGGCAACATAGTCTGAAAAATGGTTATCTAAATTCGACAATATCGGGGCAATACGCCCAATTTCGATAAATGAGCGATTATGAATAATGAACTTAAAATAGAAGTTCATAAATGGGTCGCTTATCTTGTAGAGGCTCTTTTTGGAGTTCTTTTCGTTTTCGCCAAAGGGAATCTCTTTGGTTAAATATCCCAACAAGATTAATTTGGCAAGGGGTCTGGAAAGGTTTGTGGCAATCTCTCCGCTCCGACCTGCTATCTCAGACAAACGATGTGCACCACCACCCACATAAGACATAATTGTTGCGGTCTTCACAATATCCTTAATATCATCTTTGAAGAGCTTCAAAGGCTCCTCATATAACGTTCCATTCACCGACAGCATATTGTTCTCAACCGCCTCCCTAAGATTGGTATAGCCTTCTCTGAGCTCCCAATAACGTGGTACTCCACCCCAAACAGCATACTCTTCGACTGCATCAGTTGCAGATACACCGAGAGCCTCTTGAATATAATGAACTTTTATCGGAGTAATTTTCAATATGGCATCAGCACGACCGTAGAGTGGTGATGAAGCATCTAACACCAATCCGTACATCAATTGCTGAGATGAGCCGCAAATTACTAAGTTAAACTTCAACTTCTTTGAATCTAATTTATTTTGAAGAATGGATGGCAGGTCAGGACTACTCCCTACAAGATAGGGGAATTCGTCAATACACAATGTAAACTTTAGAGTTGTACGGTCGTTGAGTGTATCGAAAAAGACACTCCAATTGGGATATATCACTTTATCAAATCCCGGAATGATAACTGCTATCATCTTTGCCAATACCTCTCGCTGTAAAACAGCATCTGTCTGGTCTGCCAAATAGTAGACATCATTTTGATTCAACACTCTGGTAATAAGCGTAGATTTCCCCAAACGCCTACGACCATAGAGTACCGTAAATGTGGATTTTTCCGCATTTAACACCTGTTTAACCCTTTTTGTCTCTTCGATTCTGTCAACAAAATTCATTTCTGCGTAATTATTATGCACTACAAACATAATGTATGTATTGCATAATAACAAATTTTTCTTTCTATAATATTATTTTGGTGTGTGCTTTTGTTTGTAAACCCTATCAGGGTTGCCGATATTTTATTCGGTCAGCTAGTTGCAAAAAATAATCGTTTGACCAGATATCTAACACAGCGGGGTTCTGAATGAAAGGCATAATGTCACGCTTGACCATATTGATATCTGTAGAGCCGAGCTTTTCACTGAGCATCTTTATAAAGTCCTCTTTGTCGATATCCAATCCGTTAAATTCTTTGGCTCTAATTTGGAAATGTGCGAAGTTGAGTGGTATATCGTGCCTTACATACCATTAAAAATCGTACCAGTCACGGCCCTTAACGCGGTTCTTGTAGCTCCGGAATATCAGTGCATGCATTTTGCCGGCATAAAGGTCGGACAATGTGAAGCAACGGGTCATAAACGAGAACGGCATCAACGAAAGCTTTTGTTCTGTCGAGAATCCCAACGGAGGATCGGTATCCACTTCAATCTTTATTTTTATCTCTTTCTCCGTCTTGAAAATCAGGTCGTACATCTCCGTGTTGTCTTTCAAAAAAGCCGATTCTACTTTAGTCTGAACCTTTTTCTCTTTTTTCGTTATCAGCACATCACGTCCTGAAGCTTTAAACTCTTCTATAACTGCCGGGAAATAGTTCTTAATATCAAACTCCACATTCTTTTCTGTCAGTGAAAAGTCCATATCCTCGGAAAATCGAGGCAGCCCGTGAAATATCCGCAGGCAAGTCCCACCATAGAATGCAGCCTTGTCAAAAAAGCCACCCCGGTAAAGTCCCGCCAGCGCGATTTCTTGCATAACTTCATTTATAGCATTGTGCTTTTCCTGTGCGGTCTTTATGTCATACCGTCCTAGCATCTGATCAAATATTGTCATCGTGATAATAGTTTTAACAGTAATTTAAGCGCCTTTTTCTTCTTCCCGGTCGCGACGCATTGTTCAATAATGTCCTTGTCCATCGCCCTAAATGCCGACATATCCAAACGCAAATAATCCTCCAGATATGTTTCTACGGCCTTCACCGACTGGAAATTGATATGCGAAGTCGTTATGATCAAATCGCTCAACGCCTTTTCGGGCGAAGCGATTAGAAATGTGTACTTTTTATCGACCGTCTTTTGATTAATTCCGATGGAATAATAGTCCTCCCTAACCGAAGCATATTGAAATGTAGCTATGCTATTTTCGAACTTCCTGGAGCGGTTGGTGGTCGCCGAGCGGACGATAAAAACCTTTTCGGGGATTAAGCCGTAGTATCGCAACGCACTCTCCATCGAAAGATAGGACGGACCATAGAGGTGATTCGCTATCAACTCTACAGACAGCAGTTCTCCCGTGACGTCAGGCGAAACCACATAAATTCCTTTCTTTAGCCTTATGAGCTTTCCCTCACCCTCCAATGCCTGTACCTTGTCATTTGGAAAATTGTACGACGAAAACAAGGATCGAAGAACGGAAATATTAAACGGGATTACCCCTAGTTGTACTAATTCTCCCATTGCTGATTGTATTTATGGTTTTACAAATATATTAATTTATGCACAGATAACAGAATAAAATTCTGTTATCTGTGCAATATTCAATATTTTTTGAACTTTCGTTCCCATAACTTCGCCAATCTAATTAAGGACTGTGAATAAATTGACATGCTTCTCAAATTTATTGCAATCAGCTCTAAATCCTATAGAAAAGTTCAGGATATTTTTCCTTCTGCGGGTACGAAAAAAAATAAAAAAAAACTAACTTTAATGCATGAAACAAAACAAAGAAATCGCTTTAGTATCCCGGATCCATTGATTTTAGCACTTGGTCTGACTTTGGTTACGATGATACTTGCACTTGTTTTTGCTGATTTTATTACCTCTTGCTGTATGGTATTTTGCTAAAAAAGGTAAAAATAAAATCCCCGTCATTGATGTTTTTGACCAATCTGACAAAGAAATAAACAAAAAAAGATCAATCCGTCCCGGTTTATTATCAATATTCGGAGTTCTTATTCTACTTGGATTAATATTCAAACTCTTAAATTCAGGCAGTAGTTCTATCGGGGTTAGTCACTGCAATTATTTTAAAATAAACTTTTTGCTAAGCCATTTTCTTATTGGCTCATCGTAAAGTTTAAGGCACAAGTAAGCAATTATTATACTTCCAATCATTACAAGAATAGCTACAGGCCATGTTTCACCCAATGTATACAGTTTGTTCTCTATTAGCCATGAGTAGAATAAATACATTATTGGATAATGTATAATATAGACAGGGAATGAAATATCTCCTAAGAATTTAAAGATTTTGGTTGATCTCTTATCTGTAGTATTGCCAGATGCTCCAACCCAAATGAGTATTGGGAATATAATTGTCAAGCAGAGCATCTCAAAAATACCATTGTAACTTATTGTACCATTTCCCGCCACATATGGAATATGGAATAGAAGCACTAATAAAATTGGGCAAATCCAAAATGTACCCTTAGTCTTGATAGGCTTGAAATTTCTTGCTAATAACATTCCCAAAGAAAATGGGAATAGCATTCGTAACAGTCCACCTATTAAATTAACGGCATCAAGTGTCCAGCCAACTCCAATAGAACCATATCCAGCTGCATCAGTCAAGGCAAAATAACCTAATCCCAGGCCTAATACACCTGTCCATATAGCAAGAACTTTGTTTGAAAAACGATGAATAACGAAAGCATATAGTATGTTGCCAATATATTCAAAAAAAAGAGACCAACTCGGCCCATTCAATGGAAACATTTCGCCATTTCCTCTAATATCGTAAGAAGCACCTGGTATTGCAGGAATTAACAGCATCCCTGATACTGCTGCAATAATAATTAGTGAAGCAGGAACAGTTGTTCCATCCCACTTAACACCACCCTGTAATATGTAAAAAACAACACCGATTAAAACACCCATGATAACCATAGGATGCAAACGGATAAGACGACGCTTAAAAAAATCTTTGAAATTCATGGATCTGCCCAATCTATCATCATAGGCATAACTAATAACAAATCCAGACAACATAAAAAAGAAGTCTACTGCTAAGTAGCCATGATTGATAGACGTAATCATGCCCCCACCTGCAAAGGCAAAACCCTCAAAGACATGGTACCATATCACAAGTAGTGCCGCTACTCCTCTCAATCCATCTAATAACTCATAATGTGGTTTGGTATCTGCAAATGCAGAAGAATTACTCACTTGTATATTCACAATTATAATTTTGAGCGCAAATTTAAGCATAAAAAAAATATATGCTAAAACATGTCCTACTGTTTTAGTCCGTAAAAAAAGCAGGTCACTATGGCCTGCTTTTTTGGAAAACTATGATTAATGTTTGGGTTTTCGTAATTCAAATACAACTGGCAGAATAAAATCATGATTGCCATTTTTCCATTCCGGATTGTCAAATTGAGAAAGAAGTGCGGCTGCCCGGAGCAGTTCATTTTCTATTGATGCCAGACCTTTGACTGATTCTGTTTCTGCTGGTTTCTCGGTTGATTTACCATAGGCCACAACTATAAGAGGTTCACAACTTGGAATGTTAGGATATTTTTTAATATCTACTACTTCTGCCTGTTTAACCTCTCCATTTTCTGACTTAATCCTCACATGAAACTCTCCGCTTGTACCTGCATTTTTTGCCTCTTCGGGATAGGCTATTCGAACAGCAACATATTTTGGAATTTCAGTTGTCAAGGATTTAGGAAAAACAACATACTCTGTTTTGGCAAATGCGGCTACTGCAATGGCTAGCAATGGTATTAACAACAATACCTTAATTGCCTTATTTGGACTCGATCGTTTTTTAAGCATCATTTTAATTCTTTTTTGAAAGTTTCCGCTGCACAAGTGATTCACTACCGGTATGGAAAAACTCTGCATGGTCCCTTTTGAGATTAATAAATATTGATATTTTCTTGCATCGATGCCATTTTTAAGTACTTGATTATCGGCCTGATATTCATGGATTGTAATCAGTTCTTTTCGTAAAAACCAGAATATTGGATTAAACCATTGAAAGATTGCCACAGTATTGATAAACAACAGGTCATAATTATGTTTCAGTTTAATATGCGCTCTTTCGTGTTTAATAATAACCTCCCTGTTTGTTTTGTAATCTTCTGCCGATATTATTATGTTTCGGAACCAACTGAAGGGGATCACATTGTCATTGCTAATATATATCTTCACATCTGACCTTATCTCATGACTGGAATTTTTAATTATCCTAAAAATTTGAAATACGCCATAAAGATTCCTTAGAGATACAATTGCAGCTCCGATCAGAAAGAGAATAAGGAGAGCAGACGGTAAGAAATCAGTCCAGACTGTATTACTCACACTTGGTGCAAACAAATGTTCCCCCGTTACCTCTCCATAAAACGTGTCTTGAGCAAGCTCCTGAGATACTATTATCCCTTTAGTAATTTTCAAAGTACATAGGGGCAATACTACAGAAGCTAAAACAGAGGACAATATTACAATCCTGTTTAGCTTAAAGAATGTCTCTTTTGAAAGAGTCAGAATGTAAGCAATATAAAATACTGCTGTACAAACGCTCACCTTTAGCAGATATAACAGGAATAGAGTCATCTTAATTTATTGTTTGCCTGTTCAATCTCTTCAATCAACTTTTTCAACTCTTCAATTTGGATTTTATCTTTCTTCACAAATGTCGAGACAACATCCAGATAAGAATTTTCAAAATACTTGCTTATTACCCCAGTTATTCTCCCCTCTCCAAACTCTTCCGGTGTAACTACCGGATAGTATTGATAAGTATATCCAAATTTCTTATGGGCTAAAAAACCTTTGGTTTCCAGCGTCCTGACCATTGTTGAGATTGTATTGAAATGAGGTTTTGGATCGGGATAAAGATTTATAAGATCCTTTACATACATTGCCCCATTTTCCCAAAAAAAGGTCATTATTTCGTCCTCCTTAGCTGTAAGTTTTTCCATTGCAGAAATTGATTGATTAATTCCTGTACAAATTTAAACTAATATTTTTAGTTTACAAACTATTTTTATTAGTTAGAATAATATTTTTTCAAAAAAAATAACCAGCTATGTTTAATAATTTCCATGGTCCTCTGCATCAGATATTTTGCAAAAAGACCACCAGGTTGGTATCTCGGTCAATTCCTAACTTTTGTCTCAATCGTTGACGTGCTTTTTTAAGAGCCTCTTCGGACTGGAAGGTGATGTTTGCAATATCCTTGCTGCTCATGTTCAGTTTGAGGAATGCACATAATTTTCGTTCATTGGCAGTCAGATCGGGGAATTTATCATTAAGCCCGTCGTAAAAGGACTTGTGTACCTTTTGGAACAACAGTTCAAATTCATTCCAATTGGTGCTGCGGGACATCCTTTTGATGTCAGATATGATTGAAAGAAGAATTTTCCTTCCTTCGGGGCTGGTACCATCCAAAACAGACTCAAGCCTCCTCACATTACCGGCATCCCTTTCGGAGTTCTGGATCAACTTTAAAGATGTGGCTGTAAGCGATTTCCTATTCTGTTCCAGCTCCTGGTTGATTCGTTCAATCTCCTTTTCGAGCAACCTCTTTTTCTCCAGCTCCAGATCCCGGATGGCTTGGTTGGCCCTGTTGCGGAATCGATAAAGACGATGTATGTATACTGCGAGCAATGAAGAAATTCCAAAACAAACTGCAAGAAATATTATGATTACGTATTGTAGTTTTCTCCTGGAGGCCTCAATTGCATCTTTCTTGTTTTGTTCGAGTGCTATAGCTTGTTTTTCCTGATCAAATTTATAGGTAAACTCCAGCTCTGCAATCTGCCTTATGTTTTGTTCATTAAAAATACTATCACTCAGCATTTTGAACTGATTGCTGTGAATGTAAGCACTTTTGTATTGATTGGTTTTGGCATAAACATCGGAAAGCAATTGATGCAAGTCTTTTTCTATCTCAATCAACTTGAGCTCCTGTGCCAATTCAAGGCCGGGAATTGCATACTCAAGTGTACGTGAATAGTCATTTTTAGAATGGTAAACTTGGGCTATCCGGAGTTTTGAAGAGCTGATGGTTGATTTTTTATCGGCTGTCTCCGACAAATCCAAGGCTTGATAAAGATGCTCCAAAGCCTTTTCATACTTGAGTTCATTTAAATAGTATTGTCCGATATTTTGAAGGATACTAATCTTAAGGGGAATGATCTTAAGGTCTTCACTAATCCCGAGAGCCTTGTTAAAATACTCCAGAACTTTATGGTCTTTGGTCTGTAAATATATAAGCCCAATATTAAGCAAGCCTCCCGCCAATGCGTGTTTATGACCGGATTTTGAGGCAATCTCTACAACTTTCTGATTGTATTCCAGAGCCCTGGAGAAATCTTTTTGGGCAAAGTAAATGCTGCCAATACTGACCAAGCTTTTCGAAATTGCATTCAGGTCTTGCATCTCTTCCCTTATTTTTAGACCGTTATGAAAACACTCCAGTGCAAAAGGATAGTTACCCTGGGATGTGTAAATATTTCCCAGGGAGTTGTAACATGTTGCAATATTACTGCTGTCATTTATTGCTATCAACACTTTAAGGGCTTCGTTATATCCCTCCAGAGCCTGTTCTGTCCTTCCCATTCGATTGTAAGCCTGGGAAAGGTTTGACAGATATTTACCCAGCTCCCCCGAAGCTTTGACTTGCCTTGCAATGGAAATCGCTTTCATATAACATTCCACAGCCAAGGAATCACGCCCGGTCATACCATATACGGTACCAACAGCATTTGTATATTTAGCAACCCCATCAAAATTTCCGGTTTGAGTGGCAATCTCCAGCGCCTTTTCGAACAAACCCATTGCATTTCCCGGATCTTGCTGGATGCAGGTAATACCTTGCAACCACAAACTTTCGGCTTTACCTTTTGCGTATCCCAAATCTGTAGCAAGCCGGAAGCTTTCTGCCGCATAGTTTCTTGATGCTTCGGCATCCCTGGAGTAGACAGCATAGCTGATTTTATTGAGAAGGTTTACCCTGGCTGTGTCTTTGGCAGTGTGATTCTCCAATATGCTCTTTAAGCTATCAATACCCGGAGTCTGTGCTAACATTGAGCAACAATACATTAAAAACAAAACCCATAAAAAGTTGCTTACACGCAAATTCTTCAATAGCATCTCACAAATATTTAACTTCAAAAACGAGACAATAATACAAATATTTTCACTAACCAAACCAATGGTGCAGGCAGATCTTTCGATAGCGGGGACAATATGGGGACTTTCAAAACTTTTAAGATTGTCCCCTTTTTGTCCCCCCTTCTCATGGTTATCCTGTTTGATTGTAAGCATATATTTGCCAAAAATAAAATCAATGAATCAAATCTTTATAAACGACCACATAAACTAAATTTCAAGTAATGATGAAAAAAACATTTTTAATCCTCACAGTCCTCACTCTTGCATTTGCACAAAATGTGATGGCACAAAACAATCATCCCGCACTTTTCGGGAACAACAACAAACATCTAAGGGTAGGTGTCGGCATCAATTCTGCAGGAATACCAATAGAGGTCTCATATGACCAAGGTTTCAAAGAAAACCTTTTTGGTGTATCAAAACTCAACCTGGGCCTTGGTGGTTACTTGGGTTATTACGGCGACAAAGAACAAATCGGTTTTGGCAACGATGGTGATTTTGGTTACAAGTACTCATATATCGTATTAGGCGCAAGGGGGCTTTTCCACTACCCTCTCATACCTAAAGTGGACACTTACGCTGGTTTGATGCTGGGGTACAACATTGCCAGTGCAAAATTCTACGGAGACGGCATAGATCCCGGCAGTGCTTCGGCCGGAGGCTTGACCTTTGGTGGTGTTCTTGGCGCACGTTACCAGTTCAACAATAAATTGGGAATGTATGCAGAGGCGGGTTATTCCATATCATATTTGAGCATAGGATTGGTTTTAAGCTTGTAAGTCAAGCAATTGAGATTCCGATAGGGTTAGTCAACCTTCATGGACAAAAGGCAGGTATCACTACCTGCTTTTTCATTTTTTAAATCATATCAAGAGGTTAAAGGAACATAACAAAGAGAGCATAAATCTATATATGGTTTATTATCTTTAATTTGTTAAATTCGCCAATGGATCCACAAATAGTAACAGCTTCAATGTAACAATAGGTTGAATTACCTGGCACACATATATTTTTCGGGGTCCCAACGTCAGGTTGCAGTTGGAAATTTCATAGGTGATTTTGTCAAAGGCAAGGCCTATGAAGATTATCCTCCGGGAATAAAAAAAGGAATCCTTTTGCACAGGAAAATAGATCATTTTACCGATACCCACCCAGTGTTCCAGGAAACTGTAGAATTACTGCGCCCATCATTCGGTCGCTATTCCGGAATCATGGCAGATATGTATTACGACTACCTGCTTGCTTCTGAATTTGACAATTACACCAACGGGAAAAGCCTTGGCAGCTTTACCCGCAATTTTTACATCTCTGCATTGCTGTATTACAAATGGCTGCCTCAAAAAGTGAAAGGCTTCATTTTCCATTTCATTGGTACCAACAGACTAAAAAAGTATGCTACTTACAAAGGATTACATGATTCACTTGAAATCATGTCTGTATACAAAAGCAACTCAATTAACCCCGACCTTGGAATAGAGTTCCTGGCACAAAACGAAAAACAATTAAGAGCATATTTCAACCAATTCTTAAAAGAGGCAATCCAAAAATTTAATGTCCAAATGTAAATTTCAAAACCATTTGTATATTTACGCTCTCAATTATTATGATGGACAACAAAAACAGTAGAATAAGAATAAGGCAATTAACAATAAAAGATATCGGTCTCTTTTCCAAGTACCGTTTGGATTACCTTGAAGAACTTTTGGGATCATCCAGCACGGAGCAACGCAATAAGACCGGAAAACTTCTTGATGAATATTTCTCTGAGGCAATGGAGCAAGGGCATCTCCATGCAGTAATGGCACTCGAGGGTGAAAAGGTCCTGAGTTTTGGCGCAATGGTCATCAAAAAAATTCCCGGAGATTTCAAAAAGCCGTTTTACCTGGAAGGCGACATCCTTAACATGTACACTATTCCCGGAGCACGAAGCCGGGGACTTTCCACCCTTGTGCTGGACCATCTGATAGATGAGGCCCGCAAAAGAGGAATTTGCAAGCTATCCCTTCATACCACAAAGGCCGGCGAAAAGTTGTACCGCAATGCCGGCTTCAAGGAACCTCAATACCCGGTACTGGAACTCAACCTGTAAACATATCATTACAAAAACAATCCCTAAACACACCCATGAAAAGACTACTCTTCCTTAGCATTGCAGCAATGCTGCTGATTACCTCCTGTGAAAAAGATCCGATACCTGTACCCCCGGAACCCGAAAAACCATATGTCCCATCGGAAAGGGTAGATGGCAGGGTAGCCCTTGCATATGTCACATACTGGGGGAACCGCATTCCGGACACCAGGGTAATAACCCATATAAGTTATGCTTTTGCAGAGCTTTATGTGCGCAATGGTGTTTACGAAGGGTTCAAATTACAAGGTAAGGAAAGCCGGTTCAAACAAATAGCAGACCTCAAAAAGACAGCACCTGATTTGAAAATCCTGATCGCATTCACACATATTGTGGACAACCCCGACAACTCCCAGGGAGGCAGTTTCTCTGCAATGGCATCCACAGATTCCGGGAGGAAAGCTTTTGCGCAGGACTGCAAAGATTTCCTTGAAAAATGGGGTATTGACGGAATAGACATAGACTGGGAGTTCCCCGGAATCTCATGGAGTGGTGCAGCCAGTAACCCTGCAATAGATACTTACAATTTCACTTTGCTCATGAAGCAGCTAAGGGAGACCTTGGGTACAGAGTACCTTTTGACATATGCCGGCTATGTAAAGGACAAAGTTCCCGTGAGCGGTGGCTACAAATACATAGATATAAAGGCAGTAGACCCTTATGTAGATTTCGTGAACCTGATGACCTACAATTTTGACTCTGCACCAAAACACCACTCTGCATTGAGCGACTCCCGCGCCTATTGGGACTGTGTAAGGACAGTAAACGCATACCGGTCAGCAGGCATAGCCTACAATAAACTTGTGTTGGGAATACCTTTCTATGGCCAACATTCATTTTCCCAGAAACCAACCTCGTTGAACTACATCACAATACTGAGCCTGGACAAATCAATTTACAAGATTGACAACTGGGATCCCATATCCAACACTCCGTACGTTACAAAAAACGGAGTTTTCTTTTGTGGTTACGACAACCCCAAAAGTATAGATATTAAAGCAAAATGGGCATTATCCCTGGGATTGAAAGGGCTTATGTACTGGCAATACGATGCCGATGACACAAAAGGAACCCTCAGGAATGCAGTATGGGAATCTGTAATGGCAAACTAATTCACAAAAATGGTTAAGAATATCAATTCTTTTTGGAGAGTGGCTAATAATTTATGAACTTTGCACCCCTAAATATTTATTTTTATCATGGCAAACAAAATCATTACTACCTTAAAAGCAAACATCTTCGTCCCAATCTTATCTATCCTTTTAATATTGTCTGCTACAGGATGTGGGTCTAAAGGCAGTACTGACGGAGTAGTTGAAATATCTGTCAACTACAATTTCAACAATGTAAAGCCATTCGAAAAATCACCTTACGACGTTTCATACGAAATAATTCCCCTGCAACTACCGCAATACGAGAGCATCAGGATATACCTGAACAACATTGAAGTATTCGAAGATTATATTTATGTATCCACACTAAGGGAGTCAATATATATATTTGACAAACAAGGTAATTTTGTAAACAAAATTGCCAAAGGAGAAGATATCACCGAGGTTGCATCTTTGATAGATTTCATGATTGACAGGCAGGACAGGAAACTGGAGGTTTTTGACAAAAACCGCATTGTTGTTTACGACTTGGCAGGAAACTATCTTGAGTCCAGGGAACTTGATGGCATATTGGGTGTAGAGTACGGAATTTCCGGAGAAAACAGGGTTTTCCTGAGGCATAAGAACTCTCTTTCAGAACATACTTTCACTATAACCCCGGGCAATAAAACACTTGAACTCAAAACCGGGCAAACAGTATCCAACATACTAAATCCAAAGCACTTCCACACGTTCCAAAACACTTTGTACTTTACAGGTTACTCAAATAAAGTATACAGTCTGGAAGCAAACGATTCTATCCCCAATGTCATTGCCACTGTGAACAACATGAACCAAAACCCTACCGTTACAGGACTGGACATAGAACGGTACCAAATCCTGTGCGCACAAAAGAAACATTTCACCTATATAAACAACTTCTTTGTATACAATCCCAACCTTTGGGGCTTTACACTCTTTGTTGGCGAAACAGGGTACAAATTGTTCATGGACATGGAGAGTGGGAAATACTACTCACACCCACTTACAGGTATCCCATATTCACAAAACAACAGATGGGTAGAGAATCAATCTGAATACTACCTTTTCCCGGTTGCAAAATTCTCCGACGATACAGCAACCACAATCAAAGAGACATCCCCAGATTTATATAATCAAATGGAGAGAGCTCCTGCCGACACAAAAATGTGGATTATGAAAGCAACCTACACCAACAAACAACAATAGTTTGTCAATCAATGCAGCTGTAATTGGAGGAGGGGCTGCCGGTTTTTTTGCAGCCATAGAGGTAAAAAGAAATTTTCCTCAGGCACAGGTAACCATTTTCGAAAAAAACAACCAAGTACTACGTAAAGTTTCTGTGTCGGGAGGTGGCAGGTGCAACCTTACCAACGCATGTACAGATTTGGACGAGTTGGCCAAAGCCTACCCAAGGGGAGGCAAACAACTCAAACATCTGTTCCGTGAATTTGGCCCGGAACAGACAATGGAGTGGTTCAAATCCAAAGGTGTTCCACTTGTTGTGCAGCCCGATAATTGTGTCTTCCCACGCTCCCAGGATTCAGCCTCAATCACAGGTATCCTCATAAGGGAGGCATCACGCTGCGGTGTACATGTTGTAACAGGAACCAAAATCACAGGAATAAGACCAGGCCCGCAAGGCAGCCTGACCCTGGAGCAAGAGCAAGGAACACAATACGAATTCAACAAGGTTATTGTGACAACAGGTGGCTCTCCCCGCAAAGAGGGTCTGTTGTGGCTCAAGGAATTGGGGCATCAAATAATGGATCCTATTCCCTCACTTTTTACATTCAACATCCCGTCTGATCCTGTCACACAACTACAAGGAATTGTAGAAGAGCATGTTTCGGCATCCATACAAGGTACACGTATAAAGGCACATGGGACGCTGCTTATTACCCATTGGGGAATGAGCGGCCCGGCAATCCTTAAACTTTCCTCATTCGGAGCAAGGGAAATCCAGAAAAAGGGATATGATTTCACAATCAATATAAACTGGACCGGGAACATGGACCAAGAGACCGTGACACAAATACTGGAACAAACGGCAAAAGCAAATCCGGAAAAGAGAGTCTCCTCTGCAAAGCCATTCAACATGACCCAAAGGTTGTGGGAATATCTTCTGGAAAAAAACAGGCTCTTTGCAAATACTTCCGATGGCTCCCAAACAGCACGAAAATGGAAGGAGATCAAATCCAAGGGAATCAACAGGCTGGCAGAGGCAATCATCAACGACCAATATCAGGTAAAAGGAAAATCCAGGTTCCGTCAGGAGTTTGTAACCTGCGGAGGTGTCAGCCTTAAAAGCATCAACACATCCACTATGGAAAGCAAAATAGTACCCAACCTCTATTTTGCAGGAGAAATTCTTGATATAGATGCCATTACCGGCGGATATAATTTACAGGCAGCCTGGACCACCGCATTTATTGCTGCAAAATTAAAAAATTCATAGGGTATTTGCTTTCCAGACTATCATATTAGTAAAAATACCGATAGTTTATGAAAACAACCCTTAAATTAACAGCAATGCTCCTTACTATTTGGTTTTGGACACTCCAGGGCCTTTCAGGAGCAACCATATCTGACAATCCTGCAACTATTGAACAGTACAAAGATTTCTACACAATCAAAGGTTTTGTAAAGGATAACAGTACAAACCGCATACTTGAATATGCAAACATCTCATTGAAAGGCACCAATATAGGTACTATCACAAATACAGATGGCTACTTCTCATTGAAAATCAAAAAAGGGACAAACGGAGCTGCCATAGAGGTTAGTCACCTTGGGTATGGAACCAAATCTATTCCTGTTGGACAAGACACTGGAAATGAACTGCAAATTGCCCTTGACCCATTGCCGGGATTGCTGGATCCGGTCACTATCATGGCAATTGATGCAAAAGAGATAGTCCTGATGGCTATAAGCAGGATTGAATCCAACTACAGCAACCAACCTCAATTAATGACCGGATTCTACAGGGAGACAATCCGCAAAAGGAGAAGCTACATAAATGTATCGGAAGCTGTTGTTGATATTTATAAAAGAGCCTACAACGAAAGCTACCACAGAGATCTGCTGGCTGTGCAAAAAGGAAGGAAACTTATCAGTATCAAGCCTCAAGACACATTAATGGTAAAGTTCCTGGGAGGCCCAAACCTTGCCCTTTACATGGATGTTGTGAAAAACCCCGACCTGATGCTATCCCAAGAAAACCTGACTAAATACAAATTCTCAATCACCGAAATAGTAATGATTGAGCAAAAACCTCACTATGTAATCAATTTCACACCGCAAGTAATCTTGCCTTACGCCTTGCACTACGGCAAATTGTTCATAGATAAAGAGACATTTGCCTTGTCCCGTGCGCAGATAAACGTAGATATGGAAGACCGCAACAAGGTTACCCATGCAATACTCAAGAAAAAACCACTGAGCATGAGGTTCAAGCCAGAGAGTATCTCGTTTTTGGTAACCTATAAACAAAGGGAAGGCAAAACACACCTCAATTACATCAGGAACGAAATCCAGTTCAAATGTGATTGGAAAAGAAGGCTTTTCTCTACAAACTATGCAATTGTAGCCGAAACAGTCATAACCGGCGGGACAACCGTAAACGCAGAGCGTATCCAAAACAAACTTGCATTCAGGGACAGCCAGTCACTATCAGATAAAGTACAGGATTTTTACGACAATAGCTTTTGGGAAAACTATAATATAATAGAACCCGAAGAGTCTTTGGAAAATGCAGTATCAAGACTTATGAAACAACACCGCTGATAAGCTCTTTTTACTATATTTGAGCTGTTATGCTAGAAGATCTTTTGATAATAAAAAGAGTCAAGGAAGGAGACATTGGTGCTTTCGAAACATTGTTCCGCAAGTACCACTCTCCATTACTCTTCTATTGCACATCAATAACAGCATCGGTACAGGCTGCCGAAGACATTGTCCAGGACCTTTTTTACAACATATGGAAAGATAAAGAGAGACTAAACATATTGGTTTCGGTCAAAAGCTACCTTTACAAATCTGTTCGCAACCACTCTCTGCAATACCTGCAAAAAAATGCAAACCGCAGGAATAACAACATGGATAATTTAGACAACCAAACAAATCCCACCTACAAAACGGACGATTATCTTGAATATCATGAGCTTGAGCAATTACTAAGTAAAAGTATCAAATCTATGCCAAAAAGAAGGGCCAGGATATTCAGGATGCACCGGTATGAAAACCTCAAATACAAAGAAATTGCCCAAAAACTCTCACTCTCTGTAAAAACAGTAGAAGCAGAGATGACAAAAGCTTTGAAAACATTAAAAAAGGAGATAGATATTAGCCAGCAATCAATATGAACAGCACAAAAATACATCACGACAGGACAGATATTGCATGGAACCGTCTTGCAAAGAGGCTGGAAACGGATGGGCTTTTGCCACAAGAGCACATAAAACAAGCAATACCATCAAAACCAAACTACCTTTTGGCATTAGCAGCTGTGGCTGTGGTAATAGTCATAACTTTGACCCTTCTCCTCGATTTTGGGAAAAGCAAATTGCCAGACAAAACGGTCATTACCAATTCAGAAGACCAAGCTATTTCGGTAACCACCCTCTCCGACGGCTCTACAGTGTACATGGCCCAAAACAGCTCAATCTCGCTAGCTGGCAATTTTTCTGCTCAAAAAAGGGAAATAAGCCTTTCCGGTGATGCTTTTTTTGATGTTGCAAGCAATCCTGAATCACCATTCAAAATAGAGGCACCATCATTCACAATAGAGGTTTTGGGCACATCTTTCCTTGTAAACCATGACTCAAAAGGCAACCCGGCAGTGGTTGTGGAAAGTGGCAAAGTATTGGTAAGGCTCAAGAAAACAGGAGAACAAATCACTCTCTCTGCAGGACAATCCACATCAATCCAAAACGACTCCTTTTATTCCGGAAACGGAACATCTGCAAAAAAATTCATGGATAAAACCAGCAAGCTCCATTTCAAAGACCAAAAACTCAAAGATGTTGCAAAGGTGTTATCAAAAAGATATCCCGGCACCACTTTGATTATCTCTCCCGAAACAGAGGAGAGGATAATAACGGCTACTTTCCTGGGAGAATCCCTTTTGTCAGAGACTCAGATGATTTGCAAAGTACTACAATTAAGATACACCCAAACAGAGCAGACCATAACCGTCCATGAATGACATTTGGAAACATACAGCACTGGCCTTTTTGGTATTTGTCCTATGCATTACATCAACATGGGCACAATCCAATTTTGAACCCGGTTCAAAAATCCAACTTTCCAAAAGCAGGAAAAGCATTTACAACCATATAAACAACCTCTCCCAAAAAACAGGCCTCAACTTCATTTACGACAGTAACATAATAAACAACGACAACAAGGAAACAATCCCCTCCGGAAGCTATACCGTAGAAGAGGCAATCAGACTCATCACAGGCAACAAAAACATCTTCGTCAACATAGAGGGGGACTATGCCCTCATATATATACCACAAGCAGAAGATAATGAAAATTCGCTTACTCCCGTTGCAAATACGCCGCTATATACAGATGACACCCTGCTAATAAATGGAAAAGTATACGACAGGGTCACCAAAGAACCACTCCCATACGCATCCATAACCCTGGAAGGGAAATCCATGGGGACAATCACAAACTCCGATGGTGCTTTCCGTCTGTCCATAAAGGATACTATTGCCGGCATCAAAATAAAAATTTCATACCTGGGCTACCAAAGCAGGATAATCCCGGCCAGACTCATGTCCCATGGAGTGGCCCATATTATGCTGGATCCAAGGATCATTCCACTTCAAGAGGTGGTTGTCAAAGTAACAGATCCATTGGGACTGGTTTCCAAGATGAAAATGGCAAGGACAACCAACTATAGTACAGAACCAGCCAACCTGACTACATTCTACCGTGAAGGTACAGAATACAAAAAGAGCATTAGCCTCACCGAGGCTGTCTTAAAAGTTTATAAGACTGGCATCAACAGCACCCATAGAGAGCAGGTGAAAATACTTAAGATGAGAAAGATAACCGATCCCGGCCAACACGACACCCTGGTGGCGAAATTGAAATCCAGTATAAGCTCTGCACTCCTTTTGGATATAGTCAAGAATGCGCCCGACTTTCTCTCATCCGAAACCATGCAGCAATATGACTTTTCTCACACCGACATTACCACACTTGACCAAAGAAGGGTTTACGTTGTCTCCTTTTCCCAAAAAGAGAGTGTGAAAAAACCTCTGTACCAAGGCAAACTATACATAGACGCACAAAACTATGCACTTGTAGAGGCAAGGTTCCGTATTACCCCCAAACATCTCAAAGCTGCCAAATATGACCTCATAGTCAAAGAGAGCAAAGGACTTTCAATAACTCCTTTGGATGTATCTTACCTGGTGTCCTACAAAATGTACAACGGCAAATACCATGTAAACCATGTAAAAGGAGAATTGCTTCTGAAGGTAAAAAGGGAGAGGAAATTGTCAAGTTCCCAGCTGAAAGTGTGGTTCCAAATGGCCACCTGTGTTATAGACAACCAAGCAACCCCAGTACAAAAAGATGAACGGTTTAACCCCGACAAGATTTTTTCTGAAGCATCATACAGTTATGATCCCGATTTCTGGAAAAACTTCAACATTATCCTTCCCGAAGAAAAAATAATTGACATTATTGAAAATTACAACTTTAATCAGTAATTTTGGTAAAATCTATAAACCATGGCAAACATTTCAAGAACAATGCCCTTGCTGGCCTTATTGTTGCTGGCAGCATGTAACCAAAACAACGTAAAAGTGACTACACAAGACAACTTCCCTTCCCCACCCGATGCAAAACAAATCCCTCAGGTTTTCGAGGAATTTGGCAACCAAAGGGTAGACAATTATTACTGGATCCGCAGCAAAGAGAACCAGGACGCAATCGATTACCTGAATGCAGAGAACGACTATACCCAAACAGTAATGGCCTCTACCAAAGAGCTCCAGGACAAAATCTACAACGAAATAATTGGCAGGATAAAAGAACAGGACGAAAGTTACCCGGTATACCAAAACGGATACTATTATTATTCCCGTACAGAAACCGGCAAACAATACAGGGTATATTGCCGTCGAAAAGGAACAATGGATGCTCCGGAAGAGATCACATTTGACGTGAACAAGATGGCAGAGGGCAAAAAAACGTTCCGTTTTGGCCGTTATACCATTAGCCCGGACAACAAACTGGCAGCCTACTCCTACAACCAAACCGGCTCTTTTGCAGAGGATATCCTAAAAATACGGGACCTTGAAACCGGTGCAGATATGGACATTGCAATTGACCGAGTCTCTTCTTTTGTTTGGGCAAACGACAACAAAACCATCTTCTACACAGTCGTAGACGAGGCCCTGCGCCCATACAGGGTATATAAATACACAATTGGGGCAAGGCGTGGCGATGATTTCATATACGAAGAAAAAGATGGCCGCTTCAACACATATGTGTTCAAAAGCAAGACAAATGATTTCATCTTCATTGGAAATTCCAGCACATCCACATCGGAACTGCTATACATAGCAGCAAACAACCCGGCCGACCAATTCAAAACATTCATGCCACGCAAACAAGGTGTAGATTACTCTGTAAGCCACCACAAAGAGAAGTTCTTCATACAATACAAAGACAGCTCCAACCTTAACGGAATGATATACACAGCGCCTCTTGATGGTTTTGAAAACATGGACAACTGGAATGTTTTTGCAGAGCACAATCCAAATGTCAAGATAGAGGGGTTTGATGTTTTCGAAGACTTCATAGCTATCCAGCTAAGGGAAAACGGGCTGAATACCATTAAGGTGCAAAACCTCAAAGATGGCTCCCAAAACAAGATATCATTTCCCGAACCCGTATACACTGCAAGCTTGAACGGCAATCCGGAATACAACGCCAATACAATCCGCTACAACTACACCTCCCTCAACAGGCCTTCTACCCTTTACCAATATGACATGACCACAAACGAAACCACCAAACTCAAAGAACAGGAGGTTCCATCCGGCTTCAATCCCGACGACTATGTTGTAGAGAGGTTATGGGCAAAAGCAGAAGATGGCACAGAGGTGCCAATGGCCATTGTTTACAAGAAAGGGCTCCGGAAAAACGGAAAGAACCCGGCGCTTCTTTATTCATACGGAAGTTACGGTTCCAGCTCAAACGTATATTTCAGCACCTCTGTATATAGCCTGATAGACCGGGGTTTTGTCTACGGAATTGCCCAAATAAGAGGTGGAAGTGACCTTGGAGAACAATGGTACGAAGATGGGAAATTGCTCAAGAAAAAGAATACCTTCACAGACTTCATTGCATGCGCACAAAAACTGGTCGACGACAAATTCACATCTCCAAGCAAACTGGCAGCCATGGGTGGTAGTGCCGGAGGTTTGCTCATGGGAGCCGTTGCCAACATGAAACCTCAACTATTCAACACAATCGTTGCACACGTTCCTTTCGTAGATGTTGTCAATACAATGCTGGACACCTCTCTGCCCCTCACAACACAGGAATACGAAGAGTGGGGCAATCCAAATATAGAAGAGTACTACAAATACATCCTCTCCTACTCTCCGTACGACAACGTCTCTGCACAGGACTATCCTAATATCCTTGCAACAGGCGGCCTGAACGACTCCCAGGTGGGGTTCCACGAACCCACCAAATGGGTTGCCAAGCTAAGGGACTTGAAAACAGACAACAATATCCTGCTGTTGTACATGAATATGGATTCCGGGCATGGTGGAGCTACAGGTCGTTACGACCGTATAAAAGAGACTGCATTTGAATATGCATTCATACTGGACAGAACAGGAATCAAAGAATAACAAGTTACGACAAGATTTGGCATTGATAGAACTACCGGATAAATTACCAGGCAAAGAGGCTCACCTCAAGCTAGCGCCGGAGCCCAGGGTCATTACACTTATAAAAGAGCAGACTCCTCCTGCAACAGCAAAGGAGTCTGCTGTTTTGGTGCTATTGACCGCTCCTCCAAATATTGACCCAGTGGATGCTAATTCTCTGCTAGATTGGAGCGTTTTACTCATAAAAAGGAATACCTACCATGGAGTCCATTCCGGACAAATTGCATTTCCGGGGGGAAAATGTGAAGATTGCGACATAGATTACAATGCTACAGCCTGCAGGGAGGCCTATGAAGAGCTTGGGATTAAAATGGAGAACATAGAGATAATAGGGCAACTATCCAAACTTTATGTACCCCCCAGCAATTTCACAATTTACCCGGTACTTGCAATAAACAGGAGCATCAAGGATTTTGATCCTGACCCAAGGGAGGTTTCGGAGTATATGCAAATACCACTGAGACTTTTTGATCCTGCCCAGGCACAAAGATGCCGTGTCCAGGCTGGCCCCTATGAATGGGTACATGCACCCGGTTATGTAATAAACGGCCACACAATATGGGGGGCAACCGCAATGATAATCTCAGAGCTTTACCAGTTGGTAGATTGGGCCTTATTGAACAAATCCCTCATAAGACCAAACAACTCATCGTCAAATCCGGAGATATAAGACCTTGAATTACAAAGTATAACACAATTGACTCCCGGTCCCATCACCCACATTACAGCTGTACCGGCAAGATTGCCGGAATGGTAGTTACTATTTGGGAAATATGAATGGTTAGCCCTCCATCCCAGGGCATACCTGTTATATACTTCAGAAGGGGTCAACATCATCTCCCTGGTTTGGGGGGTAATAATATCCGCAACCTTATCTCGTCCGTCAATATGGAAAAGTAATTTTAACATCTGCTCAGAAGAAGCTATAACTCCTCCTGCCGCAGCAATCACATCCATCTCATTGCCGTAACCGTTGGTGCCATCCTGTGAGTAATAGACAACTTCGTTGGGCCTTCTTCCTGCCCTGTCCTTGCCTACATGCACATCTGTTATACCCGCCTCCAGCATCACCTCTTTCAAATACTCCTCATAACCTTTGCCCGAAAGTTTCTCAATTATCCTGCCCAAAATGCCAAAACCCATATTGAAATAGCTGTAGGCACTGCCAGGTTCCGATTGTGCAGAGCCCAAAACATACCTGATCCTTTGGTTTAGGGACTGCCCTTTGAAACTGGATGTGAACATCGGGTCCGGATCACTTTTCCACCCGCTTGTATGTTCCAGCAAATGCCTTACTGTAACCTTTGCCGCAGCAGGGGTTATAGTAACATCAGAGAATTCCTCTGCCAATATACCTCCTGCACCAAACACCTTGTCAGATATTTGCAATTTGCCTGCTTCGTACAACTTCATTATACACAAAGAAGTGAATTGCTTGGAAATACTTGCCAGCCTAAACAGATGTCCAGGGGTAGTCTTCTCATCTGTCTCTGCAATTGCAAAACCAGTCCCGCTTTTGTAAACAATCTCTTCGTCCTTGGACACAGCAAATGAGATTCCGGGAATGGAGTAGCGAGCCATGAAAGAGTACATCAATCTGTCAAAATCGGTCCTGCCATTCTTTGCCAGCAATTTGTATTTGATTGTGGTACCCGTTCCAGAAGTTACATCTACATTCACAACATTGGTAAAGTCCACTACAGGAAAATTACCGGAGACAGGAATGTTGTTTATCTTGATGGATGCACCGGGAGATACCAAAAGGTGGGGTTTCAGTCCGGAAAGGGGTATCCCGTCGGGCACAGTAATATAGAACAGCTTACCGTTCCTGAATGCCTGCAATTCATATTCCAGACCCGGGTTCTCTGCACTTTTCAGGTTAAAGGAGATCAATTCTGCCTTATCGTTGGAGGGTTGTGGCACATCTTCCTTAGAGCAGGAAAACAGCACAAAAGAAAAAACGGCTATGGCAACCAATTTGGAAGCATAGCCGGATAAACTGAAGTTTTTCATATAGTTTTTATAGCATTAATTGCCACTCATCTCCCTCTCTACATCTGCTACAGTTATAGGGAGCCGTTTTGCACCCAGAAGCCTGCATTTATTATCCGTCACAAGCACATCATCCTCAAGCCTGATACCGCCGAAATTGTAGAAAGGTTCCAATTTGTCAAAGTTAATAAATTGTTTGTTTGTCCCCTCTTTTTTCCACTTTTTAATCAATGCCGGTATAAAATAACAGCCCGGCTCTACAGTAATGACATGTCCCGGCTTCAGCTCCTTACCCATACGCAACGATTTCAATCCAAACTGGCTGGCCCTGGTAAAAGTCTGGGTATATCCAACATTGTTTTCGCCTAAATCTTCCATATCGTGCACATCCAATCCCATTTGGTGCCCCAAACCATGAGGCATGAACAAAGCGTGGGCCCCTGCCTCTACTGCCTCATCCACATTGCCCCTCATCAATCCCAGGTTCATCAACCCTTGGGCTATTACTTTGGAAGCAGCCAAATGCACTTCCCTGTAGGTGATTCCCGGCCTTACCATGTCTATGGCAAGGTTATTTGCAGTAGATACTATGGTATATATATCGCTTTGGACCGGAGTGAATTTTCCGCCGGAGGGCAAAGACCTTGTGAAATCCGAAGCATAATGCATGTTTGTCTCTGCCCCCGCATCAATTACCAGAATCCTCCCGTCGGTGAGCACTTGATGATGTGTATGGTTATGCAGAGTCTCCCCGTTCTGTGACAGAATTATTGGAAACGATGGCATATGGCCGTTTGATATTGCTATACCCTCCATGATACCCACAAGTTCTTGCTCTACCATGCCCAACTTAGCCATTTTCATAGCCGTGAAATGCATCATATAGCCAATATCTGCAGCTTTGTCCATCTCTGCCACCTCATACTTGTCTTTAATCTCCCTCAGGGAAACCACAGCTTTTATCAGCTCCGGGGATGCCCCTTCATTCACCTTGTCCAAAGCAATTGATAGGGTTTTATGCAACAATACCCTGTTGTCGCTCCTGTATGGTGGCAAATAGTGGACTTTGGCTCCCTTTGCAGCATAGTTGCCAACATAAGACTCCAGGGAATCAAAAGGCATTACACGGGAAACACCTACCCTTTGTGCTCTCTCTGCCATTGCCGGTTGCGGTCCCATCCATATTATGTCATCAATACTTACATCATTGCCAAAAATTATCTCCTCTCCTGTTCCTGCATCTATCAAACCGGCCATATCGGGCTGGTCTATTCCAAAAAAATACAAAAAAGTCGAATCCTGGCGGAACCTGTAGGTGTTGGAGATGTAGTTCATCCCTAATTCGGTGTTGCCCAATATAAGTATCAAACCGGTCTTAACCTTTTTTGCCAGCTCATTGCGTCTGGCTGCATATACCTCTTTGTTGAACATGATATCTATGTTTAGATGTTAAAAATATTGTAACTGTAACAAATGTACGATTTTCTTTCGCCAAAAAAAAGGGCTACCCTCACGGGCAACCCTTTCGCAAACCAAGCAATACTTAAAAAACTTATGGTTGATCGGAATCCCACCATACAGGAATGGTCCAAACATCGTCGGCACCGTTCCATCCATTGATATCACCCATGTTAGCTCCCGGTACCTCAGCACCTATAGCCTGCAGGTTGGCAGCATTGTAGTTAAGTTCGTGAGAACACTGACGCCAACGACGGTATTGTTTGCCCATAGGAATTCCTTTAAGGGCAGCAGCATTTACATCGTGGTATGCAGGAATACCCCAATTGAAGAACAAACTCTCGTCAAAGTCATAACGACGCATGTCATTCCAGATTTCAACCGAGAAATGCAAGGCAAGACGTTTTTGTGTAAGGATCTTGCCAAGAGTTAGATCACCTGCAGTTCCTATACCGTTGTTAAGGAAATTATCAATTTGGGCTTGGGTAATAGGAGTAAATGACGGACAATCAGCAAGGCTTGGATCACCTGCGATCCAGGAATTGAGAGTCACATTCATCTGTTCCATACTAGCTTTGATACCCTCTTTGTAAGCAGTGAATGCTGCTGGAGCACTACCTTGGTTGAATAACACTTCTGCTTTAATAAAGCAAGCTTCTGCATAAGTTCCAAGATAAGTAGGGGAAGAAACCCTAGTATAGAAAGTTCCTGATTCCTTTGATGCATCAGTCCCGTCCCTTCTGTAAAGAAGATCTTGTTTTGCAGCATAACCTTTGGATGTGCTTGTAGCCTCAATGTAAACAGTATCACCCAAACGATCTGGAGAAGAACTGTCTATCCACCATCTTTTTTCTGCTGTATATCCGGCCCTTAACGGTCCACCGCTAAGATTTGGAGCTTCGTTAGAGACCATATCCACACCTAGGGTACGTCTCCATTTGCCATCCCATTTAATCTCAGCCGGGGTATCATCAGATTTCTCTGAAACAGCCCAAGGGAGAATTTTGTCGGCACGAGGGTCTTCAACACCGCTACCGGCAAAATTGGTAAGGTTTTGATAAAGCATCTCAGTAGCCATATAACCGGCATTCATACCGGAAACGGAATAGAGGGGAGAGAAGTCAACAGGTTCGTTCCATCCAAGAACGTCATGTGTGGTACTATTATCGTCTGTATGATAGATTATAGTATTATCGGCATTGCTTTGAGGACCTTTTGAAAGGGCATCCAGAATGGTAGCGGCATCATATTTGCCATCAAGATAGTTTCCTGCACCTTTTTTGCTAAGTTTCACACCATAACGGGCTTTAAGCAAATTACCGAATTTTATCCATTTTGCAACATCACCATTGTTCCAATAGTCGCCTACCGACAATGAAGGAAGAGCAGGATCCTGGGCTTTAGCCAAAAGTTCCAGGCCTTCGTTAAGTTCATTCAAGACACCTAAGTAAATGGTTTTACCGTTGTCGTAGAACGGAGTTGCATTTGGACCAACAGCATCTGTATACGGCATTTCACCATAAAGGTCAGTCATTAACATAAATCCATATGCGCGGATAACTTTGGCTACCCCTGCATAATGCCAAGCTTCTGCTTCCAGAGCTTTGTCATACATATAGGAGATATTGTTTGCAGCTCCTACAAACCACCACTGGTAAGGTGTGGTTGTAGCACCGGTTTGAGGATTCCAATAGGACATGTTCCAATAGGTACCACCGTTGAAATATCTAGTCCAATCGCCGGCGGACATGCTTGTACGCCAAGCGGCAAATTGATTTGCCGAATTGGTGTAAAATTGTATGTGCGCCAAACGAGTTTGATATGTAGCACTTTCCGAAGAGGGATTCTCAGGGTCAACATTGATATCAAGCCAATCGTTGCAAGAGACCAGTGTGAGAGAGACAAAGCCTACTACACACAAAGTAATTAATGATTTAATATATTTCATATTATTGAATTTTAAAATTTATAACTTATTAGAAAGTTAAATTCAAGCCGAATGTCATACCCGATGTGGCAGGTACTCCACAATAGTCAAATCCAACAGAAGACGAACCGCCGACACCTGCACCTGATGCAGCTACTTCGGGATCTCCCTCGTAATTGGTAAATAGAAGAATATTGTTTGCAGACGCAGTAATAGAAGCACGTTTAATGAATCCTATCCTGTCCAGCAACCTCTTAGGAAGTTCGTAATTCACAGATAGTGTACGAAGTCTCAATAAATTGACATCTGTTATGAAATTGGCAGTTTCCCTGGTATAATAATTAGTGTAATAATTCTTGATAATATTATGCCCACTTGTTTCTACCCCATTAAACATGTATGTTTGATTTGCACTCCATGTATTTGTTACAGCGTTTCCGCTTGCATCCACTCCTGATACTGTTAGATCTTGGTTACGGACATCTCCGGAAAATTTGCTGACACCACTGTTTGTCATGGCATATTGAGTTCCGTTGATAACATCACCACCTACTCTGAATTCCCACAACATATTGAAAGAAAAGTTTTTCCATGTGAGAGTATTATTGAATCCACCAGAGAATTTTGCTTCACGGTTACCCACTTCTGACAAAGAAGTTGTGTAGGTAGGCATTCCGTTGGCATCCAGGAGGATTTTACCGTCCATCTCTTTTTTAGAGCCTTCTACATCAGGATCGTATTCATACCTTTTCCATTGGGTACCGGCGATAGCCATGAAATTTCCACCATTGAAAGATGCAGCTTGTGCTCCTGCATATTGAACGTCTGTAACATACATAACATCCATACCGGCAGGAAGGCCGTCCAGGGTACCTCTGTTACCAGCGACATTCAAACCCATATCCCATCTGAAATCCTTAGTTTCCACAGGAGTACCTGAGATAGTCAACTCCATACCTTTATTATATACATTTCCTGCATTGATAGAACAGAAAATATAACCGGTAGACTGAGGTCCGCGAGGAGACAAAATCTGATTGTAAGAGTCGTTTGTATAATAAGCATAGTCTACACGTAAACGGTCTTTAAGGAGACTTAATTCAAGACCGATTTCAGTTGATTGGGTCATTTCCGGTTTAAGGTAAGGGTTACCACGGGTCCATGAGTTACCAACACCAACTTTGCCACCAAGGTATGTACCTACAGGCCAAAGTGATGTGTTTGTTTCGTAAGCACCGGTATCTTTACCCACTTTTGCCCAAGACGCCCTTATCTTACCGAAAGTAAGGATGCTGTTCTTAGGGAGAAGTTCTGTAAACACGAATGAACCACTCAATGAAGGATAGAAATATGAACGGTTTTCTATAGGTAGGGTAGATGTCCAGTCATTACGTCCGGTAACAGTCATATACAGGATATTCTTATAGGCTACACGGAATTCACCGAACAGACCTACCAATCTCTTTTGAGTGGCCGCATTGGCAAATTGTTTGTTTTCTGTTGAAGCATTTGCATAAGAATAGAAGTCAGGAACAGAGAAATTCCATGCCATCATATAGTTGCTGTGTGTTTCAGTATCATCTGAAGCAGCACCAAGCAACAAGTTGAAGTCAAAATCACCGAATTTCTTGTTCATGTTAGATATGAAGTTATGTGACATATATTTGAAACGTCTTGTGTTGTCACTCATCATACCATTCTGCCATACTTGTTTTACAACGCCGTTGGCTGCAATACGGTTTGAGTTTATTTGAGTATATGAGTCAATACCCAATCTGTACTGAATGAACCACCAGTCTGCAATATCGGCTTTAATGCCCAGACTACCTGTAAAACGATCGGTATCGTCATACATTTTGTTTTTATTCACAATCCAGTATGGATTATCGCGCTCATCCCAAGGATCAAGTCTTTCTCCAAACAATCTGTAACGTGAACCGTCTTCATTCAAATAATTTGACATGTTGTCAAACGGAGACCAGTTGTAAACGCCATAAAGGGCACCGGTTCCTTGTGAACCATAAAGACCGGCACCTGTCAGGGTCCTGTCTGTATGAGCCTGTGAATAAGCTGCATTTGCATTGAATGTGAAGATTCCGGCTTTCTGTTCACCATTGAAACGGAAGGTGTATTTGTCATAACCTGTTTCAGGAACAATACCTGCTTGGTCATAATAAGATCCGGATAAATAGAAGTTACTGTTTTTGGTACCACCCGAAACACTGGCACTCTGGTCGTAGATTGCTCCACCCTGGAAGAAGTTTCCAATATTGTCGTAGATCTTGGCGTTAGACTTTTCTCCCCATGAGTTGTAAGAGAAATCATTGAACGAAGTTCCAAGGTAGTTACCTTGGTTGTCATATTGATCGTCCATATAACCTCTTGTGTATTCTGTCTGAACCTCAGGCAAACTTCTCACCCATGATGTGGAGAATTTGGAGTTGATATTAACTTCTACAACACCCTCTTTACCTTTTTTGGTGGTAATGATTACAACGCCATTGGCAGCACGTGAACCATACAGGGCAGAAGCTGCCGGACCTTTAAGTATGGACATGTTTTCTATATCCTCAGGATTTATATCCATTACACGGTTGGAAGTAGTGGTTGCCGATTTGTAAGAACCGTCAAATGCAGAGTTTCCTACAAGGGTAGAAGAGTTGTCAAAAATAATCCCGTCTACAACGAACAATGGCTGGTTGTCTTTACCTTCCGATCCGGAAGTACCGCCACGGAGAATGATCTGCGCACCGGAACCTGCTGCCCCGGAAGATTGTGTGATATTGACACCGGCAATCTTACCTGAAAGTGAAGAGATGGGGTTTGCGGTCTTATTCTTCATCAACTCTTCTGACTTGATGTCGGATACAGCATATCCCAACGCTTTTCTTTCCTTTTTCATACCCAGGGCCGTAACTACAAGCTCGTCAAGTAACATGGCATCTTCTTCCATAGTTACATTGATGACAGAGCGATTGTTTACCTGCTCGGTTACTGTTTTCATACCGATTGCAGAAAACACAAGGGTTCCGTTTCCAGGAACGTTGATTTCGTAAGCACCGTCAAGGTCGGTAGCTACACCGGTAGATGTACCCTGTACAAGTACAGACACGCCAATTGCAGGCAGACCGGTTTTGTCAACAACCTTTCCTGTAACCCTTATGTTCTGAGCCATCATAGTTCCGGAAATCAGAACCAAGGCAAATACCGACAGCATAAAGCGAGTACACCGAGCGGTTAAATTGTGTGAAACATACATAAATTTTAGTTTTTAGGTTAACGTTAATATTAAATTGTGGTCAATTATTTTGATTTTTAGTTTTTCATATGTTAGTATGTTGCAAATTGAAAGTATTGGCTATATATTTATTATCTCATTCTCTTCTTTTTCACACTATTGCTTGGCAATCCAGATTGTAAAATTAAAATTAAAAAACGAATAAACCACAGTTTTCAAGAAAAAAAAGCAACCTTAATGAAATTACCGGGTATTAAACTATTTTCCATTACAATTTATTACTTACTTCCAGGATATTGTAAATAAAATAAAAAAATGGCCCAAAGTCAAAGTGACTTTGGGCCATCCTTAAATAGAAATCCAGATTGGAATTTAGTTGACAGTATCCCATCCAGGGTTTTGGGTAAGAGTATATCCCAAATCTTTGTAGAGCTTTATCTGATCCAGCGGAACTGCATTCAAATATTGCCTTTCATGATATGAATCCCCTGGTATCCAATCCCTTCTCATATTGGCTGTATACAGGTTGTACACAAAACCTCTGTCGGTATCGTTTGGATTCGGAAAGTAGAAATAAACAGCATCTTCTACCTGACTCCTTGTACTTGGGCTGAATTTAGTAAGGTCTATATATGCACCTTTACCCAAAGTTGTAGGTCCGTTACCACTTTCAATGGTTTTCAGGTATTCAAATTTCTTCCATCTCCTCAGGTCGTTCCTTCTGAATCCTTCGTAAAGAAGTTCAACCGCCCTTTCCCTACGGATTTCCCAAAGGATAGGGCTAACTGATGGATCCCTGTCTGGATCGTTGATAACCACGCCATTTGCAGTTACATTGCTTCCGGCAATTACCATAGGAGGTAATTTCGGAAGGACATCTCCTTGTCCGTCTTTAACAATATCCCTGTCCCTCAACAAGTTTATAGTTTTATTGGCATCTGCTTGGGTAAACGAACCGAGTTCGGCAGCTGCCTCTGCATAGTTGAGAAGGATCTCTGCATACCTGATTATAGGAGCATCTGTAATGTTGTTGGAACCAAAATAGATATTATCCTGCAAGTTGGCACCTACTGTAAGGAATTTCCATGATGCGATCCCTGTAGAAGAGTAACCTTCGTGGGCACCATTGATCCTTACTGTATCTACCAATGAAGCCGCAATCCTGGGGTCACGGTTTGCATATTGCTCAGGATAGAATCTCAAACCATTGTCAGATGCATAGTCATATACAGGAGATTGTTTGATAGGAAGTCCGTCAACAGCAAGGTAAGTCTCTACAACTTTAAGTGTAGTACCTGTTTGTGGTTCACCCATATTGTTGTAAGACAACAGAGAGTGGGTTGCTTTTGCAGTTTCGTACTGGCGGTGGAATATCACCTCTTTATTACCTGCAAGGCTAGGAGAAGAGAAAAGACCACGGTAGTCATCAACTATTTCATATTTTCCGGAGTTCATGATCTGCTCAGAAGCCCATTTTGATTTCTCCAATAGTGTTGTAGCTACAGCCTGGTCAACATTGTGGTATTTAAGGAAAGTACCAAAATAGAGCAGGTGCCTTGACATGAAACCAAGAACAACATCCCTGTTTATTTGTTGAGAACCGTCGTTTGCACGAACGTTTGCAGCGGCAAATTCAAAATCTTCCATGATTTTGGTTGCGACAAATGAAAGTGGGTCACGATCTTTGTACATAAGGTCTTTGTCTGTAACAGCAACCTCGGCATCAAAATAAGGTACATCTCCAAAAGCCCTTGCAAGGTCTGCATATTCAAGAGCCCTGAAGAACCTTGCAATACCTTTCCAGTGGTTTTTAGCTTCATCAGATCCAGGCATATCGTCTACACGGCTAAGCATAAGGTTATGACGCCTTACCCATGTAAATGACCAGCCGTTGCCGGATGTTGCAGTATTTTGAGTCCAGATAGAACTTGAGCTGTATTCATCGGCCCAACCCCCTCCTACAAAGAAGTTGCCCCATGTAAAACCGGAACCATATCCGGTGAAATAGGCAGTATATGCACCCTGTGCGAAAAGCCTCATGTTGTTTTCGCTGGACCAGAAGTTTGCATCGTCAAACGAGTCAAGGTTCTTTCTGTCCAGGTAATCTTCACAACTGGAAAGACCAATCAGGGCAATTATAAATAATGTAAATATCTTTTTCATCTTAAATGGTTTTTAGAATTGTAGCTGTACACCGAATGATAAAGTTCTCCTGTATGGATATGATCTGCCATATGAACGGGAATCCCTTGATGTCAAAGTAGTCCAGTCCAACTCTGGGTCAATCGGAATATCACCCATATTATCGAATTCAAAGAGGTTTTCACCACTGAAGTACACCCTCAACTTATCTATATTTACCTTGCTCATCCACTTGGACGGAAGGGTATAACCGATGTTGAGTGACTTGAGCCTCAAATATGCGGCATTCAAAAGATACCTGTCATTTGGCAAATAGTTCCACCTTGCATATTGTCCGTATTCTACAGGTCTTGGATAGAAAGCTCCGGTATTCTCAGGAGTCCAATAATCCAATGTATGTGCATAGTTGGCCTCTGCACCATAGTAACCAGGAAGCACCATGTTTCCTGTTGCCCAGATAGAACGTTTGCCTACACCTTGGAAAAACATGTCAATGTCAACACCTTTCCAATCAGCACCAATCCTGAAACCATACTGGTACCTAGGGGTTGTGTTACCTATTACTGTACGGTCACCTGAATCTCCTACTGTGTTTGCACCGTAATCTATGACACCGTCACCATTTATATCTTTGAATTTAACGTCACCAGGACCAAACATGAATTGACCGGTCTCAAGGATATATTGGTTTGCAACACCCTCTACCAATGTGTTTTTAAATTGGCCGTTAGGTTGTTGTGTTTGTTTGATTTGCCCATTTTCCCAAACGAAATCTTCGTTTTGGTACAATCCGTCGGTTTTGTAACCCCAGATTTCACCTAGAACCTTGCCTTCGTAGTAAGTTGCACTGTTGCTAGGGTCTGCAGCAGAAGGGTATTTTGTAACAACGGTTTTGAAATCGGTAAACTGGCCGGACAATGAAAGATGAATGCCATTGTTGAAGGTATGGTTGTAGTTCAAGGCTATCTCTACACCCTTGGTTGTAAGCTCACCAAAGTTTTGCCTAGGGGCACTGGCACCAACTGTGCTTGGAAGTGTCTCGCCCGGAGATAGCATGTCCTTTGTAACCCTGCTGAACCAGTCGAAAGTTACACCCAGTTTGTCCCTGAACAACCTTGCGTCAAAACCGACGTCAAGGGTAGATACAGTCTCCCAAGTCAAATTACCATCTACTAATGCAGGGGCACTGTAAACATATGGAGTGAAATTGTTATTGATTAACCAGTAGTTACCGGAGCTGGAAGGGTTGGTAATGGACATTGTAGGTATATAGGCATTCAACGGAACATCCTGGTTACCCACCTCACCATAAGAAGCCCTGATTTTGAGGGAATTCAAAACCATTTTTACAGGTTCCATCCAAGGCTCCTCTGTTACGCGCCATGCAGCTGATGCAGAAGGGAAAAATCCCCATCTTTTACCTTCGCCAAACTTGGACGAACCATCATACCTTCCGTTAACCTCAAACAAATATTTATCCCTGAAAGAGTAGTTGAGCCTGCTGAAGAAACCGGAAACAGACCACCATGAGTGGCTTGAAGTTGCAGTCTGGTCTCCACCTGCAAGGTTCACCTCACCTTTGTCAAAGTCATACACACCATTTCTCTTTGCAGACTGGTAAATGTATTCGGCATCCTCGATATTGGTACCTGCCATGGCTTTGAAGGAGTGGTCTTCTCCAAACTTTGTCTCATATGTTGCATATGCATTATAAGTATTCCTTATATTCTTGCTGGATTCGTACCTTGCATAATCATATGAAGCAGAAGAATATATCTTGTTCATATCGTCAAAGGTAAGGCTTCCTGTCCTTGACCAGTGGTCAATACCTGTCACATATCCACCAACCCTGTGGGTTGTGCCGAATGTCTGTGCAAAAGTATAATCCATATCTACGGTAAGGCCTTTTGCAAGGTTAAGTGTTGTACCCATTGAATAGCGGCTGTAATAAGTGTCATCTTCTACAGGTCTTGCCTGTTTCATATCGTTAACACCACCCCTGAATTCATTCCCGTTGTAGGTTCCGTAAGGGTAAGTCTGATGCCACCTGTACAAATAGTATATTGGAGCATATTGAGCTCCTGCATAGTAGAAAGGAGACTCCTCCTCTGTATTTGCATACATATAGTTGGTCCTTACTGTCAACCATTTGTTCACTTCTGTACTGATGGAACCCGAAATATTCTTTCTTGTGTAGTAGTCATCAAACAATTTGAGTACACCTTTCTGGTTAACATAACCTGCAGAGAGGTTGTACTGAACCTTTTCATTTCCGCCATTGATGGAAACGTTTTGGTTTTGTTGAGGGGTCCACTCCTTGAAGTAGATATCCTTGATATCCCAAGGCCTGTAGAAATATGTACCCCCACTGGTCCTGTACTCAAAGTCCCTGCCTTCAACCATTTCACGGCCAAGGCCACTACCATCGCCATATTGGTCAATCCAGTTTCCGACCTTCTGGATAACATCCGGATTGTAGAAGAAACCTACATATCCAAATTCCCAGTTAGGATTGTCCTGCCTGGCATAGTTTTGCTGGTCCCATGAATATTGCAACGCAAGGTCCGCCCTGGTGTGTTCCGGGAAACTTGTCGGAGTAGAATAAGAGAAGTTGTTAGAGTAACTAACCCTTACCTTGCCCTCTTTTGAACCTTTTTTTGTGGTGATAAGGATAGCCCCGAAAGCAGCCCTTGCACCATAAATAGCTGTAGTGGAAGCATCTTTGAGTGTAGAGATACTTTCGATATCATCTGGATTGACATATGAAAGGTTTGGAACCTCCACGTTGTCAACCAAAATCAATGGATTGCCCGATCCACCGCTGATAGTACCTACCATACCCCTTATCTTGATTGTAGGGCTTCCACCCAATGAACCATCTGTAGTGGTTACTGACAAACCCGGTGTAGAGCCTTGCAAAGCACGGCCTACGTCTGTGATAGGGCGGGATTCCAATGTCTTTCCAACATCTACGGTAGAAACAGCACCTGTAAGGTTCTCTTTCTTTTGGGTACCGTAACCCACAACCACAAGTTCATCAATCAGCAAAGCGTCCACTTCCATTACTACATCAATAGTGGATCTTTGGTTTACAGGAACTTCTATAGTTCTCATTCCAATTGCAGAGAACACCAGCGTTCCGTTTTCGGGAGCATTGATAACATATGTGCCATCCAATCCGGTAGCCACACCTGTCCGTGTTCCTTTTACAACTACAGAAACACCAATTTGTGTTTCTCCCTTGTTGTCTTTCACAACACCGGTTACCCTAATATTCTGGGCAAGGGCAACCCCTGTGAAAACCAACAAAAAAAGAATTGACATGGCAAAACGCCTGGCAACTCCACTTTTGTCTAAAACATGCATGAGTTAAATTTTTAAGTTAGTAATTCTGTATCTTTGGTTATATTTTTCTTCAAAAGTAACCATTATGCAGCGACAAAAATAGTAAAAATTTATTACTACTTACAAATATTTAAGGAGAACGATTTTTGTACCAAGTAACAACATTATCAAAAAGAAACAGTAAATACGCATATATGGCTTGTAATATGCAATTTATAAGAAATAACACAACCTTTGCAACTACCATTATCACCTTAACGTAACAAAAGCTCAATCTTAATAGATTGACTCTATCCTGCCAATAAGATATAAGATTGAAAGCAGAATCCAACAACCTGTTTAAAACGTCAATCAACATCCAAAAAAACAAGATTAGTTGATATATAGCTTGTAAAACAGGAATTTCACAACATCAGCTTTGTCTTCCCGGACAGACAAATTCAATGAGTTCTTGCCCACAATCGTTTTGAACAGAAACTTCAATTGGAAAATAGAAGATTTTCTTGCTTGCAATATCCGATATGAATTTATTGCCCTCAAGCCTCTGAGCATCCTTTTCGGTGGTAATAATCACAGACTTGGAGTCAAATTGAGCCATATTGTTGATTTTGGCAATATCCCTTTTTCCAAAATTCTTGTGGTCCCTGAACCTGAGCCTCCTTATAATTTTATAATTTACAGATAATTCGTTTTCCAGATGCTTTGGATTTGCTATTGCAGTAACCAGCTGGGCAAAATTTGAATAGATATAACGCTTGTCTCCGTTTCCAAAAACAGCAACAGCATCTCCATACCTAAGGGAGGTAAAAAAGAGCCTTTGGGCAGAGGTCAGGTTAAGTTGTCTTTTCCATTCGAACTGCTCTTCGATTGAGACCTCAGGAGGACATTTTGTTATAATCACTGCATCTGCCCTGTAAATCTGGGCAGGCAAATCCCTCAACGTCCCAAAAGGCAACAAATTGTCATTGAAAGGCGGATTGGAGTAATCAATCAACACCAAACTCCTGGAAGCCTTTACCCGTCTGTGCTGGAAAGCATCATCCATGACAATGACATAAGGTCTCTTCCCTGCAGGCAGATCCATAAGCATCTTTATACCCCTCACCCTGTTACCATCTACAGCCACTATTGCTCCCGGAAATTTTTTCTTGATTTGCAACGGCTCGTCCCCGCATGACAATACCCCGTCACTCTCCTCTACATACCGGAAACCTTTGCTTTTTCGCCCATACCCCCTTGACAATACCGCTACCTGTCCATACTCCGTCAAATGTTTCACAAGGAACTCTGTGTGAGGGGTTTTTCCAGTACCTCCCGCAGACACATTACCTACTATTATAATAGGTATATCAAACGAGTACGATTTGAATATTCCTTTATCGTAACAAAAATGCCTGAATTTCAATGCCACATAATAAGGGAACAAAACTACCTTGTTCAAAAAAAAGGATTTCATATTTATTAATAATTAGGGTACCTCAATCTAACCATTTCCAGCAAATCCAGCACCATTTTGTAGTCATTTTCTGTAACAAGCCTCATCCTCAACTCTTTGAAGTCTGGCAACCCTTTGAAATAGGCAGACAAATGCCTTCTCATCTCAAGCACACCCACCCTTTCTCCTTTTACCTCCACAGATTTTAGCAAATGCCTTTTGGCCAAATCTACCTTTTCGTTTACAGAGGGTTCCGGGAGTAGCTCCCCGGTGTCCAGGAAATGCCTTATTTCCCTGAAGATCCACGGTCTCCCATATGTAGCCCTGCCAATCATGATCCCGTCTACACCATATTTGTCAAAAGCCTCCTTTGCTCCCAAAGCAGAGGTTATGTCCCCATTTCCTATGATTGGTATCTTGATTGATGGATTGTTCTTTACCTCTCCTATCAGGGTCCAGTCCGCCTGCCCCTTGTAAAGTTGTGAACGAGTACGCCCGTGGATCGTAAGTGCAGCTATCCCGGCATCTTGCAACCTTAAGGCCAAGTCAGGTATTATCTTACTGTTCTCATCCCAACCCAAACGGGTCTTCACTGTCACAGGTAGTTTGACAGCCTTCACAATACTTTGGGTGATATCTGTCATCTTGTCTGGATATCGCATCATCCCCGATCCGGCCCCCCTGTTTGCTATCTTGTTCACAGGACAGCCAAAATTTATATCTATGAATGCAGGCCCCGCCTGTTCCGCCATCCTGGCCGCCTCTGTCATTGGCTCTTTCAAATGACCATATATCTGGATACCGATTGGTTGCTCATAGTCATAAACCTTCAGTTTTTCCAATGATTTGCGGGCATCCCTTATAAGTCCGTCAGAAGAGATGAACTCCGTGTACATCACATCTGCACCATATTCCTTACAAATATACCTGAAAGAAGGATCTGTCACATCTTCCATTGGGGCAAGAAACAACGGCTGTTGTCCAAGTTCAGTCTCTGCAATTTTCATCTTACTCTCGATCCTTTTTTGAGGCGTAAAAGTAGTCAATATTTGCTTTTTAATAAAAAAATGTGGTATTTGCAAAGGATTTTGTCACTTTAAAAAATAGTTTTAACTTTGCAGCCCCCTATTCTATAGGGTAATCGCAACAAAAATAACGTATTAATCTAAAGATCAACAAAGTGGACACATTGAGTTACAAAACTGTATCGGCCAACAAAGCTACCGTCACAAAAGAGTGGGTGGTTATTGATGCAACCGATCTGGTACTTGGAAGGCTTGCCTCCAGAATAGCACTTATTCTGCGTGGTAAAAACAAGCCAAACTATACCCCACACGTGGACTGCGGAGATAACGTAATAGTTATCAATGCCGACAAAGTTCGCCTTACGGGTAAGAAAATGACAGACAAGGTGTACGTACGTCACACCGGATATCCCGGCGGACAAAGGTTTGCAACTCCAAAGGAGCTGCTTGCCCGCAAACCGTTCGCAGTAGTAGAGCACGCCGTGAAGGGCATGCTACCTAAAAACCGCCTTGGAGCAGAACTGTTCCGCAACCTGTTTGTATATGCAGGGCCGGAGCACAAGCATGAGGCGCAACAACCAAAAGTTATACATTTAAACGAAATTTAAACAGAGCATGGAATTAATCAACGCCCTTGGAAGACGAAAATCAGCAGTTGCTCGCGTTTACGTAACACCGGGAAAAGGCAACATTACGATCAACGAGAGGACACTCGAAACCTACTTTAAGGCAGAGACCCTCCAGTACATCGTAAAACAAGCTCTTGAAACTACCAACACTACAGGAATGTTCGATGTGAACGTCAACCTGACAGGTGGTGGTTACAAAGGCCAGGCAGAGGCACTTCGCCTTGCAATTGCCCGCGCTCTCTGCAAAATTGATGCAGAGCAGTACCGTCCCGCACTTAAGGCCAATGGTTTCCTTACCCGCGACCCTCGTGAGGTAGAAAGGAAAAAACCGGGACAGCCAGGTGCACGCAGACGCTTCCAATTCAGCAAACGTTAATATTTACTTAATCGAGCTGATTTCAAAAATTGCACAGTGAAGATATAAAACCCGAGGATCCGGAAACCGGCTGCCAGAGTTTGTCTCACTGCGGAAAACCTGAAAGACCATTGCAAACAATGTTACTACAGGTTGAAGAAAAGAGAAAAAACAATTATTAAAAAAAGTTAAAATGCCAAGAACTAATTTCCAAGAATTACTTGATGCAGGAGTACACTTCGGCCACCTGAAAAGGAAGTGGAACCCTAAGATGGCACCATACATCTTCATGGAGAAGAACGGTATCCATATAATAGACCTGCACAAGACTGCTATCAAGATAGACGAAGCTGCCAACGTAATGAAGCAACTTGCCCGCGCAGGTCGCAAAATACTGTTTGTAGCCACAAAAAAACAGGCTAAGGAGATTGTAGCCGAAAATGCCAAGTCAATCAATATGCCATACGTTACAGAACGTTGGCCGGGCGGAATGTTGACAAACTTCCCCACAATCCGTAAAGCTGTCAAAAAGATGAACACCATCGACAAGATGATGACAGACGGAACTTTTGAAACTTTGGCAAAAAGAGAGAAACTACAGGTTACCCGCCAAAGGGCTAAGCTGGAGAAAAACCTTGGATCAATCGCCGACCTCAACAGGTTGCCATCTGCACTTTTTGTTATTGACATACAAAAAGAGATGAATGCCGTTAAAGAAGCAAACCGTTTGAACATACCCGTAATCGCCATGGTTGATACTTGTTGCGATCCCGGTCCCATAGATTACGTGATTCCTGCAAACGACGATGCGGCTAAATCAATAGCCCACGTGATGGAAGTGATTACCAAAGCCGTAGCAGAAGGCCTTTCCGAAAGAAAACTCGAGAAAGAAAAAGAGGCAGCAACATCAGAAGAATCAAAAGATTCCGACAACAAGAAAATGCGTTCACGCAAAGTTGCAGCAAAATCAGAAGATAAGCCGGAAGCCAAAGCAGAACCGGTTGCCCAAGTAAAAGCAGAGGCAAAACCTGAAGCTAAAGCAGAGGCCGCACCAGAAGCTATAGCAGAAGAGAAAAAAGAAACTCCGGCAGCCGAATAACGGTAGCCAGTTTTTTTACCATAAGTTTACATAACATTTTACATATAAAGAAAATGGAAATTAAAGCAGCAGATGTTGCCAAATTGCGCAAAATGACAGGAGCAGGAATGATGGACTGCAAAAGTGCTCTTGTAGAAGCAAATGGCGACTTTGACAAAGCAAAAGACATCATTCGTGAAAAAGGGAAACTTGTTGCAGCTAAAAGAGCAGACCGCGACACCACAGAAGGAGCAGTAATTGCTAAAGCAAACGACTCCAATACCAAAGCTATTTTGGTATGCTTGGGTTGCGAAACTGACTTTGTAGCAAAAAACAGTGAATTCCAAGATCTTGCAAACAGTATTGCAGATGTTGCTTTGGACTCTTTTCCGGAAGATTTGGCTGCCCTCAGCAACGTGAAACTAGGAAACCTTACGATTGAAGAGGCTGTAACCCAACAAACCGGCAAAAGCGGAGAAAAACATGCTATCCCCTTCTACGGGAAACTTGAAGCTCCATACATAGCAACTTACATACATACAAATGGCAAACTAGCTACAATTGTAGGCTTCACAAAAGCTATCAACAATGAAGTTGGTCGTGAGATTGCAATGCAAATCACAGCCATGAACCCGGTTTCTGTTAGCCGTGACAACTGTCCAAAAGAGATTATCGAAAAGGAACTTGAAATTTACCGCATCCAAATCCGTGAAGAGGGAAAACCAGAAAACATGGTAGAGCAAATTGCTCAGGGTAAATTAAATAAATTCTTCAAAGAGAGCACTTTGGAAGACCAAACATTTGTTAAGGATGGCAAGATTTCTGTAGCTCAATATTTGAAATCTGTAGATCCCGAAGTTAAAGTGACAGCATTCTACCGCTTTTCACTCAACGACTAACCACGCCTTACATAACAATAAAAAAACCGGAAGGATATTCCGGTTTTTTTATTTTGCAATTTTCATCTATATTTGCACGTCCAAAAAATTTATTAACAATTTAACAAATCTTCGGGGCAGGGTGTAATTCCCGATCGGCGGTAAAGTCCGCGAGCCATTCAAGGCAGAACCGTTGCAACTACGGTACCGACAGTTAAAGTCTGGAAGGAAGGAGATTAAAATGAGAAACAAAAAAATTTACCTATCTGGTAGGTTGTACCTATTGTGTACATTCCTGCTTTTCGGCTACCAATCAGCCACAATTGCGGCAACATCTGCCCATTCAGAATCAAAAAACAAACCCGACTCACTGCATCTTAACCTGGACCAGATTGTCTTGCAGGCATCCTTTGTAAAGGACAAGCAAAGTCCATTGAGAGTATCAACAGTAGACCGTAAGGCAATAGACAAAAAAGCCATCGGCCTTACTTACCCCGAACTTGTCAAGAACATTCCCGGAGTGTACGCTACAAGCGAAACAGGCAGTTACGGAGATGCCAGGATAAACATCAGGGGGTTCAAACAAGAGAACATTTCTGTATTGCTCAACGGCATACCCATTTCGGGATTGGTTACAGGCAACATGTTCTGGAACAACTGGCTTGGCCTTGCAGATGCCACCCACTCCATACAAGTTCAAAAAGGCATAGGTGCATCAATGCTTTCCGACAATTCCGTTGGAGGAACAATCAACATAATAACCAAAACGACAGAGACCACCCCCAGTGCAAACACAGGACTTTTTGTTACCAGCTACGGCCAGTACAAAGGATTCGTCTCTGTGAACAGTGGTCAAAGCAACAAAGGCTGGGCAGTTTCTGCCATGGCATCCTATGCCTGGGGCAAAGGGTATCCCGATGCCACGGATATCAACTCATGGGCCTATATGCTAAACATCAGCAAACAGATAAACAACAGACACTCATTGCTCCTCACCCTTTTGGGCTCTCCTGAAAGGCACCAGCAACGTTCTGCCAGGCTCACTGCGCAAGAAACCGGGCAATACGGCCTTGCATACAACAAAAATTGGGGATGGTACAATGGCACAGCACGAAACCTTAGTGAAAACTTCTACCACAAACCATATCTTACACTGCACCACTTTTTCCAAATATCACACAACACCGAACTCACAAACTCACTCTACCTCTCGGTGGGCCATGGAGGAGGAAAATGGTCAGAGACAAAAGGAAAAAGATTGATTGAGTACAGGAAAGATGGTCTTGTAGACTGGGAGGCAATTGTGCAGGCAAACGGAACTTCCGGCCCTGCTGCAACAAATATCCTTACCGACTACCTTGCCGGCCACACCCAGGCAGGTTTAAAAAGCAACCTCACAAAAAAGAGCGGAAACTGGACTTATGATGCCGGCATACACTATCAGTATTACTCCACCTGGGAAAAGGAGAAGATTACCGACCTTTTGGGTGCATGGTACTGGTACGAAGATTACCAAAACAACTCCTTGGCAGGACTTGCAGGCAGGGATCCGGTAAAAAGGGAGGGAGATTATGTCAGGACATACAATGGAAAAATCATAAACCACCTTACCCTCCACAGCTCTGCCCAATACAAAACACCACAATGGGATATCCGCATGGGAGCATCTTTGATGGGAAGTGCAAACCAAAGGTGGGACAGGTACAACTACATAAATGATGTATACAGCCACAATGCATACGGAACCGGCTACAGTTTCAAAGGAGGAGCATCCAGGAAAACAGGGATGGCCACAACCATATATGCAAACGCAGGAGTGTACAGCAGGGTACCTTACAGCGATGTTTTCTTCTCTTCCGGAAACAACAACATAACACAGAATGTGAAAAATGAGAAGAATTTACTTGCAGAGGTTGGGCTACGACACCTTTTCCAACGCGGTTCCATAGAGATCACGGCATATTACGCATATTGGAAAAACAAGAGCGTGATCTCAAATCCCTACAAACAACCAGACGAAACAACCAACAGGTACATGATACGAGGTCTCGACGCCCTTCATACCGGAGTAGAGTTGACAGGCCTCTACAATCCTGCACGATTCATCTCCTTGGAAGGGTTCATTGGAATTGGAAACTGGAAATGGAAAAATGATGTCTCTGCCTCAATCTACGATCCATACTCAGGATTACCGGTACAGGAGATAAACGTTTACAGCAAAGGGATACCTGTAGGAGATGCCCCCCAAACCCAAATTTCCTTAAGTGCTACCGCAAAACCCTTTAAAAACCTGGAGATTGGAATGGACTGGACATTCAGTGACAGGATGTATGCAGATTTCAATCCAACTGACCGTCAAGAGCAAACAGACAAATCCAATCCATATAAAGTTCCTTCCTATTCCCTTGTGAATGCATCCGTTAGCTGGAGTCCAAAAATAAGGAACATTAAATCGGGCACCACCATACATGCCACAATTGGCAACCTCTTGAACGAAAAATACATAGAAAGAGGCCGTGACGGCACAGGACACAACCTTGATACATTCAGCGGTTATTGGGGCATCCCAAGAAATGCTTCAATAGGTATAAGGATGAGTTTTTAGAAAGGTGCCTGTCAAGGAGCGATCTTCTTAAGGATGTTGTTGGTCGCTCCTTTATTTTTTCCAATATACCAAAGCCCGTACTCAGAAGCTTCAGACCTGAATTTCTCGTTAACAGCAAGTATGTTCATGATATCTACCTTGCCGGGCATATAACCCTTAAGGTTGGAAATTGCAAATCCGGCACCGCAAGACAACAGCCCGTATGCCTCAATGAATTTTTGGTGCCTAGGCCCGAACACCACCGGAAGACCACTGGCAACAGGCTCCAGTGTATTGTGTATACCTGCACCAAAACCACCACCAACATAGGCAAAATTGCCATAATGGTATGCATAGGAAAGAAAACCAACCTTGTCAATGATAAAAAGATCGGCATCTTCTATCTCCCTCTTTTGATCATCCTGATTATGTTTCCCCTCTACTTTAGAAAATTTCACAACCTTGTAATTTTGGAACAACAACTCCAACCGGTCTATATGCTCTTTGCCTGTTTCATGAGGAGCTATAACCACTTTGAGTTTGCCATGACTGGTTTCACCAAACCTTCCCAAAAAATGGTGCAACATTTCCTCATCCTCCGGCCATGTACTCCCTGCAACCAAGCAAGCGACAAAAGAATTGTCCGTACTTTTGGCTGCTCCGTCAACCTTGTGTGTAAATACCTCCAGTTCCGGAATCACCCTCTTTGACTGAGCCACTTTTGAAACCCTGTCAAAACGAGTGTCTCCCGCAACAGACACATTACTGATACCTATCTCTGCCAACAACTCTTCTGACCCCACATCCTGGACAAAAATATGGGTGAAGTATCTGAGCATCCGCCTAAAAAAGAATCCCCACCATTTGAAAAAAGGCTGGGTTTTCATAAAGTTTGCAGAGACAAGGTAAACGGGGATACCCCTTTTATTAAGGTTTTTAAGGTAATTATACCAGAATTCGTATTTTATAAAGATTGCATGATCTGGCCTTATACAATCAAGGAACTGCCTGACATTGGACGAATTGTCCATGGGCAGGTAAAACACATGGTTTGCCAGGGAATAATCTTTCCTTAGCTCATAACCACTGGGAGAAAAAAAAGTAACAACAATAAAAGCAGAGGGGGTATTCTCCTTTATACTTTCAATCAAAGGCCTTGCTTGTTCAAACTCCCCCGCCGAGGCACAATGGAACCAATACCTGTTGCCTTTTGAAACGGATGCAGTATCTTTTGTCTCTTCTTTTATCTGTTTTAGTAAGTTTCTCCTACTTTTGTAAAACTTTTGCGCCTTAGGCGAAAAACTACCTGATATCTTGGATGCAAAAAGGTAGAGGCTCATCAAGCCATTATAAATAATTGCCAAATCTTACTAATTTTGTATAAATATAATCATTTAGCGCCAAATTTAAACAAATAAAATGAAACAAACACTCGGGTTGGTGGGGAAATATTTTTTACTGATGAAAATAGTTTTTTCCAAACCAGAAAAAACAAAGATTTTCCGTAAACAATTTTTCACAGATACCGAAAAACTTGTCATAGACTCTATCCCAATAATTGCAGTCATATCCCTTTTCATTGGAGCTGTGATTGTTATCCAGACTGCCAGCAATATAGAAAGCCCGCTGATTCCCAAAATGTATGTTGGGTACATGGCCAGAGAAAGCCTTATCCTGGAGTTTTGCTCCACCATGGTTGCACTCATACTGGCCGGAAAAGTCGGATCCAATATTGCATCCGAAATTGGCAGCATGCGCATTTCGGAACAGATAGATGCTATGGAAATGATGGGTATAAACTCTGCAAACTATCTGATATTGCCAAAAATAGCCTCTGCAACTATTTTCAATCCACTACTGATGTTAATGAGTTTCATACTTGGTCTTGTTGGCGGTGCAATGATAATTATGTTCACAGGGATCATCACAATGAACCAGTACACAGAGGGGCTGCAATACGCATTCCAGTTCTACTACATAGTTTACAGCATGGTCAAAATGGCAGTATTCAGCTTTATAATAACAAGCATATCTGCTTTCTACGGATACTACTCCAGTGGAGGTGCATTGGGAGTAGGGCGTTCCGGCACTAAAGCAATTGTTGTGAGCAGCGTCACAATCCTTATAGCCAACCTGGTTATAACACAGCTAATGCTCAATTAATTTTTTACAGTAAAATATTTTCAACTGGTAAATATTTTACCAGGCCAGATAAGAACCAATATGATCAAAGCAATAAATGTAAACAAGAATTTTGGAGAGCAGCATGTGCTCAAAGATATTTCCATAGAGTACAAACCCGGGATATGCTCTTTGATAATTGGGGCAAGCGGTTCCGGAAAAACAGTACTGCTAAAATCCTTGGTTGGGTTACACGATATCGATTCCGGAGAAATCTGGTACGAAGGGACCCAATTTGACAATCTCCCGTTCAAAGAGAAAAAGCACCTTAGGAAAGAGATTGGAATGTTGTTCCAGGGTAGTGCACTTTTTGATTTTGCAACCGTAGAGGATAACATAAGGTTTCCCATGGATTTTTTCACCGACTGGAGCGAAGATCAAAAAATGGACAGGGTAAACTTTTGCCTTGCCAGGGTAAACCTGAAAAATGTAAATAAATTGTATCCAAACGAACTCAGTGGAGGAATGCAAAAAAGGGTGGGAATTGCACGTGCAATTGCACTGAACCCAAAATACCTGTTTTGCGACGAACCCAACTCCGGACTTGACCCGCAAACATCCATCCTGATAGACCAACTTATCCTGGAGATAACCCAGGAATACAACATCACAACCGTGATAAACACCCATGACATGAACTCGGTGATGGAGATAGGAGACCAGGTAGGCTTCATTTACAAAGGCAACCTTTTGTGGGAGGGCAATAAAGACAATATCCTTACCTCCAATTGCAAAGAGCTGGAAGAGTTTGTTTTTGCCTCGGGTATGGCAAAAAAAGTCAAGCAATACATGAATGCCTGACTTTTAAAAAATCACCTGAAAACGGGATAACACTACAAAACAGGAGTAACCGACTTGATAATCACATCTTCTGTGGGCCTGTCCATTTGATTTGTAGGAATTGCCGCAATAGCATCAATAACATCGAACCCTTCCAGGGTTTCGCCAAAAACTGTATAACTACCATCCAGCTGGGCGCAAGTATTTGGGTCTTCCACAATATAGAATTGTGACCCCGATGACTCTTTTTGAGGGTTTGCCGCATCACCTCTCCTGGCAGCCGCAAGTGCGCCTTTTTTATGCTTGAATTCAGGCAGGATCTCTGCCGGGATTGTATATCCCGGACCACCTGTGCCAAAACGGGACTCGTTGGCCATATCCTTAGAGAGCGGGTCTCCTGTTTGTATCATGAATCCCTTTATGACACGATGGAAACGGATTCCTGTAAAGAAATCTTCCGAAGCAAGCTTCACAAAATTATCCCTGTGTTTGGGAGTCTCCTTGTAAAGTTTGACACGTATTGTTCCCAAATTAGTGACAATGTCAAAAACAGGCTCTTCCGGCAAATCGGCCGGGTTGAAAATGGATTTTGTTTGCATGGTAGTTGAATCTTCAGATTTTGTCAAATTGGCCTCAGTGACTTCTCCCCTCTTTCCCTTGCAGGATACAACCACTAATGGCATGATTAATAATAATTTAAAAATATTAAGTTTCATATAGGAAATGTTTTTTTTTGTTTACCTTTGTAACTCATCACAAAATTACTCAATTGCCCTTGAAATGCAAATCAAAAAAGTAATTACCCTGATCATTCTGGCACTGTTTTCATATTCGTCAAGTGCTCAAAGCGTTGGCTTGGTTTTAAGTGGCGGCGGCGCAAAGGGTTTTTCGCACATTGGAGTAATAAGGGCACTTGAAGAGAACAACATCCCAATAGACTATATTGCAGGCACATCCATGGGAGCCATAATCGCTGCGCTATACTCCGTCGGAGTAACTCCTGACGAGATGATGGCAATGTTCCGGTCCAAAGATTTTGAATCGTGGTACAAAGGGGAATTTGAAAAAGGATATGCAACTTATATCTACAGGAGGGAGACCTCTGCCGAAATGGTGGGAGTTTCCGTGAACAGGGAACAAGACAGGCCCGTAATCAAACTCCCGGTGAGCCTTATCGCTCCGTATCCAATGGACCTTGCTGTAATGCAGTTGTTTGCATCTTCTTCGGCAGCCTCTGGTTATGACTTTGACAACTTGATGATTCCATTTCGTTGCATTGCCGCAGATATTGCCAATAAAAAACCTTACACTCTCAGGAAAGGGGACCTTGGCTCTGCGGTAAGAGCCTCCATGACATACCCTTTCCTTTTCAAACCAATCATAATAGACTCCATACTTATGTTTGACGGAGGCTTCTACAACAACTTCCCATGGGATGTCATGGTAGAGGATTTTGATCCCGACTTCATTATCGGCTCCAAATGTTCCAACAATAGCCTCCAGCCAGATTCCGAAGATATTATCAGTCAAATAGAGAACATGTTGATGGTAGAGACCGACTACTCCATCCCGGAAGATCTTGGAATACTTATAGATGTCAAATTCCAGGACGTTGCCATAATGGATTTCCACAAACTAGACCAAATAGCAGAGGTGGGCTACAATACTGCTCAAAAATATATAAAAGCAATAAAGGAGAAGGTCCCTAGGTTGGTCACACCCAAAGAGCTTTCGGAAAAAAGGATGGGATTCCGGATAAACACATTGCCTCTCAGGTTCCGGGATATAGAATTCGTTGGGGACGGGCTTGACCAAAAAGAAGAGGAATTCATAAGGAGAACCATTAAAAACAACCGGCCCGGGATATCCGACCACGAACAAATAAAACGAGGTTTCTACAGGGTTGTTGCTACCGGTTTGGTTAACACAATGTACCCACAAGCTGTGATAAATCCGGACTCCACATTCAACCTGCATCTGAGGGTAACCAAGAAAGCTCCCGTCCAGCTTTCCATTGGTGGCAATATCTCTTCATCTTCACTCAACCAGGGCTACATTGGATTACAGTACAAACAGTTTGCTGCAAACCCATGGAGAATCAACGGCGATTTCAATCTTGGCAGGTACTATTCAGGGCTGAACATTGGATACAGGCAAGATGTGGGTATCAATCCACTATGGTTTTACGAAGCCAATTTCACCGTCCACCGCTTCGATTATTTCGGTGGAAGCCAAACTGAGTTCTTTGCCAACAGGATTCCCAGCAACATCCAGGAATCGGAAGTCTTTACCACAATCAGCGCAGGTACTCCCGTGAATATAGAAAAAAACATGTTGGCCAAATTCAGCCTTTACATCGGGAAAAATTTCTACGAATACTACCAGGACGACAACTTCACAACCTACGACACACCCGACCGTACACGGTTTTCATATATATCCCCAACCGCCAGGATACTGCGCAACACAACCAATTACAAACAATACCCCACAGAGGGAATAGTCCAGGAACTCTCTGCCAGGTACACTCATTTCCGTGAAAACCACATCCCGGGAAGCACTTCGCTCTCCAGGACAGAAGAGAGCAACAACAGCCATAACACCATCTCTGTGAAAGCATACTTCAAACAATATTTCAACCTGGCAAACTTCCTGACACTTGGGGTCTCTGCAGACCTTACACTCTCCAACAGGACCTATTTGGGAGATTACACCTCTACCCTGCTGTACATGCCGGCATTCCAGCCAAACCCCCACAGCAAAACACTATTGCTAAGCCAATACAAAGCACCTTCGTACCTGGGTGTTTCGCTCTCACCTATAATAAAGATTTCCAATTCGCTTTTTGTACACTTCCAGGCCTCCTATTTCCAGCCACATAAAAAACTGGAGCAGACCCCGGAAGGTTTGCCCCAATTTGGAAAAAGATTCCCATTGGGCTCATTCATGGGTAACTTTGCATTTGTTTGGCAATCTCCGGTTGGTCCAATATCACTCTCTACTGCATATTACGACAAAGAAGAGGTAAAATGGTATCCTCAGTTCAACATCGGCTTCCAGATCTACAAACCAAAGGCCCTTGCCAATTAAGCACTATCAAATGAAGAGTACAAATCCACTAAGGAAACTTGCCGGAGAAACTGCAATCTATGGATTCAGCACCATTTTTGCCCGTTTCATAAATTTTGTATTTGTTCCCATATACACATATACACTCTCTACACAAAGTTACGGCGTTGCCGCAGAATTCCTGGCCTATATTGCAATACTGCAGGTTCTCTTCACAATGGGGCTGGAAACCGGATGTTTCCGTTATGCCAATAAAACCGGCAACCCTCAAACAGTTTTTTCCAATGCTCTGTTGACTACTGCAGTAGCATCGGGGTTGTTTTTCCTGTTTACAATCCTTTACAACCAAAGCATTGCACAAATGCTGGGTTATGAAGAGTATGGGCTGGTTATCATATATGTGTCTGCTATATTGATGATAGATTCGGTTACGGCAATACTCTTTGCCAGGCTAAGGTTCCTTAACCGTCCCGTAAAATTCACGGTTTTCAAAAGCATAAAGATACTTGGCGAGACAATATTCAACCTTTTGCTCTTTTTTGTGGTGCCATCTTACCTGTTGGAAAATCCCGGTTCCTTTGTCACTGTATTTATTTCTGAAACCCCCGATTTCACTTACATCCTCTTTGCAATCCTGCTAAGCGGGATAGTTTCGTTGGTGGTTTTCATACCCGATATGGTAAAAGTCAAATTGAAGTTCACACCTGCCCTATGGAAAGAGATGATGAAATACTCCCTGCCTATAATGATAGCAGGACTGCCAGGCATCCTAAACGATTTCATTGACCGCCCTCTTTTCAGGTTTTTCACTCCCCAGGGGCAGAGCTGGGAATCGAACCTTGGAATATTCCAAGCCGGCGTGAAGATTTCCATGCTAATGATGCTTTTCATACAAATGTTCCGTTTTGCAGCAGAGCCTTTTTTCTTCTCCAGGGAGGGCAAAAACGACTCAAAACAACTATATGCCAAGGTTATGGAACATTTTACCGCATTCGGGATGCTAATATTCCTGGGTATAATGTTTTACCTTGATATATTGCAATACCTCATTGGAAAAGATTTCAGAGAAGGTCTCTCAATTGTACCTGTGATGCTTTTTTCTTACCTGCTCCTGGGTATCTCCTTTAATGTCTCCATGTGGTACAAACTCTCAGGCAAAACCAACTATGCAATTATAATCACAGCATGCGGGCTGCCTGTGACACTGGCAATAAACATATTGTTGATGCCCCTGTTCTCTTACCACGCAGCTGCCTGGGGTCATCTGTTAAGCTACCTTACAATGCTGGCAGTCAGCATATACTTGGGAAACAAACACTATCCCATACCATACAACTGGAAAAGAGTCATACAATACATGGCAACCGGACTCATCTTTTATGCAATCACACTTCTATTACCGCAGGATGGACCAATCCTTAAATATTCCGTCCGGACAGCACTTGTATTGGCATACATATACATCTACTTGAAAACAGAAAAAATTTCTATATGGAAGTTAAAATTGTAAACAAATCCAACTACGGGCTACCCGAATACGCAACCCAACACTCAGCAGGCATGGATTTAAGGGCAAACACCCAAGAACCTTTGACCATAAACCCATTGGACAGGGTGTTGATTCCAACAGGAATATTCATAGAGCTTCCGGAGGGATACGAAGCTCAAATAAGGCCCAGGAGCGGGCTCGCCATAAAACATGGTATTGGACTTGTAAACAGCCCGGGCACAATAGATGCCGATTACAGGGGAGAAATCAAGGTTATTGTGGTCAACCTATCCAACCAGCCTTTTGTGCTGCAACCAGGTGAAAGGATAGCCCAAATGGTTGTTGCCCAATATCAAAAGACAGAATGGAAAGAGTGTGAAACCCTGGAACAGAGCCAAAGGGGCAAAGGCGGGTTTGGCTCTACCGGAACCAAATAAGCGACATAAAGATCAAAAATGGAAAACATAAGCTACCTATACGGACTGTTCCTCTCATCTGCAGGTATATCAACCGACAGCAGGTCTATTGTACCCGGCTCCCTGTTTTTTGCACTTAAAGGAGAAAATTTTGACGGGAACAAATTTGCATCAAAAGCTTTGGAATCGGGGGCAGCATATGCCATTGTGGATGACCCCGAAGTTCAGCAGGGAAAAAACCACATATTGGTCAAAGATGTGCTGTATACCTTGCAACAACTGGCAATGTACCACAGGAAACAATTCAATATCCCGGTTTTCGCCCTCACCGGGTCAAACGGCAAAACAACCACAAAAGAACTAATTACCAAAGTACTTTCTGTCAAATACAACGTACTTTCCACAACCGGCAACCTGAACAACCATATTGGCGTACCACTCACAATATTGAAAATAGACAACACTATCCAGGCAGCTGTCATTGAGATGGGGGCCAGTGCCCCCGGAGAGATAATGACCCTTGCAAAAATTGCTCAGCCTACTGCAGGGCTGGTAACCAATGTGGGAAAGGCACACCTTCTTGGTTTTGGATCTTTTGAAGGTGTCAGGAAAACAAAAGGGGAGCTTTACGATTATATTGCCCAAACAGGAGGAACAGCACTCTACAACACAGACAACCCAATAACCAAAGAGATGGCTGCAAGCAGAGGCAACCTCGCAGCTATTCCATACGGTGTATCCATCTCCGGGTCAAGAATACTGGAAACAACCCCACAAGAGCCCTATCTAAGGGTTATGATGGGTACCGGAGAGACGCTGAATACAAAAATCATTGGCTCATACAACATTGACAACATACTTGCCGCACTGGCGGTTGGCGAGCTTTACAAATGCGACCGGTTGCTCTCGTTAAAAGCCATAGAATCTTACAACCCCTCCAACAATCGCTCACAACTGGTAAAAGGAGAAAACAACAACCTTGTTGTAGACGCCTACAATGCAAATCCCACAAGCATGAAGGCCGCCCTTGAAAATTTCGGTTCTATGAAAACCCCTGTCAAAGGAGTAGTGCTGGGAGATATGCTGGAACTGGGTAAAGACTCTGCAAAAGAGCACCTTGAAATATTAAGGATGTTGGAAAACATGAATATGGAGCATATATTCCTGGTAGGTAAAGAATTTGCACAAGCAGCCCAAGGATACAGTTATTACCAGAAGAGAGCCCTTATAACCGAAAACTCCTTACAGTTGAAAGATTACCTGGACAACCACAAAACAAAAGGAGTAACTTACCTGATAAAAGGGTCAAGAGGCATCAGGCTGGAAAGGATAATTGAGAGCCTCAGCTGATTTTCTGGCCAATATTGATGAATTTCAATTTCTTGAAAGAGAGGAAAAAGGTAAGTACAATACTCCCTTTGTAAATTCCCGACAACTTTGCACTTTTCCTGTTTGGACTCCTGGCAACCTCTTTGCGGAGTACCATGAACTCTTTGTGGGCCCTTACAACACTGTCAAAAAAAGGTTTTTGCCCTTGCAGCAAATAGAGCAAGGCCGAAACCCAGTCCAGGAAAATCCTGACCGGCAATAACAGGCACAAGGTACCGGAAGGTAAATTCTTGTAAAGCATCAAAAGATTGTTCCGGTAATTCAGGAACAATTTGCCCGGTGAATTATTGGGTAAAGTGCCCCCTCCTACATGATATACCTGGGAATCAGGATAAACCCACACCTGCCAACCCTGCAGTTTTGCCCTCCAGCACAAATCTATCTCTTCCATATGGGCAAAAAACTTATTGTCAAACCCTCCAAGGGAATGGAACAAAGAGGACCTTACCATAAAAGCAGCACCAGATGCCCAGAAAATCTCAAGGTCCGAGTTATACTGCGCACAATCCCTCTCTATGTTGGAAAGGATACGGCCCCTGCAAAAGGGATACCCCAACAGGTCAATGAATCCTCCCGATGCTCCAGCATATTCAAAACTATCCTTGTCAAAAGCAGATTTTATTTTGGGCATGCAAATTCCAACCTCCTTGTTGTTTTCCATGGAGTTTACCAGAGGCTCCAGCCAACCCTCACACACTTCCACATCGGAATTGAGAAGGATGTAGTAATCTGACTCTACCATTGCCAGGGCAATATTATAACCACCGGTAAAACCATGGTTGTAACCCATCTCAATCACCCTTACATTCTCATTGAAATTCTCTTTGAGCCACTCCACAGAACCGTCAGTAGAGCCGTTGTCGGCAACCACAACAAAAACCCCGGGAAGGGAGCTTCTCTCTATCAAAATATCCAGGAATCTCTCCAGATAATTTTTACCGTTCCAATTAAGTATTACAATGGCAGTTGAAGGCACGAATCTGTTTTTTGCAAAGATAATGAAAGAATACTACAGATGAAACCTTAATCCAACCTCAAATTTGAATTGCAGTTGCTGGGCAGTCCTAATGCTCAAAGGTTGGTTGTTGTCAAAATAGTAGGCAAACGAAGGATCGAAATAGAGCCCCAAAGAGTTGTTGACAACAAATTCTGCCCCCACACCACCATTTAGAGACCATTGAAGCCCGTCTATCATTTGGCCGTAAGAATCCGGCACACCATTTTCCATGACCTTGTAAAAGGCATACAAACCTTTCTCTACCATTACTCCGCCCGATGCATAAAGCCTCAGGTTATCATTCTTGTAAAAGGAGTAGTACAGGTTCAGAGGAAATCCGAGGTAATGCAAAGTCTGTTGTGTTTCACGGGTAGCATCCCTTGAAATTGCATCGTAATGAGAAAACAACATGGTATAGACAACACCGGTAGCAGCAGATATACGGTCAGAGAGAGGCAGCTGCATTTGCAATCCAACCGAAACCGGCATCAGGAACTTGGTATTGGAGATAACCTCCTGCGGAACATATGCCTTTTGTATGGTAGAGACAACATTGCTTGGAGCATATCCGCTTTGCATCTGGCTCATAGCCATCAATGATACCGAGTGGCTGGAAGTAGATGGGGAAATATTGGTGCTCAAAGCAAAAGACGGAGACCTTCTTTTGTGACCGTCCCCCTCCTGACTCAAATACAAATTGTACTCCCCACGCCTTTGGGAAGATATCTCTTTTACGGTTGGTTCTTCATTTTTAGCAGGCTCTTCTTTAATCTCCCGACGAGGCTCTTCTGCAATCTCTTTGCCAGGCAAAGATGTGACTTTGCCGTTTTGTGAACCGGAAATATGGACGGTTTGTTCCGGCCCTGTCCAAGACTCATTATTTATTGGCTTACCTGCAGATCCGGACAACAAACGACGGTTTCCCAAAATAATTGAGACCGGTTTTTCGGGAGAGTCTGCAACCTCATCTTGTTGCGGAGTACGCTCTACTACCACAATACTTTCGGGGACAAGCAAATCCCTTCCGGCATCTCTCTTGTCCAAAACAAGGAACAGCACAAAAGATGCAGCAATGGCAATTGCAGAATAGACTGCCCTGCGCATGAACACCACACCAAATTTATTCCTTTTGTCCAAGGAAGATTCAATAGCATCCCAAGAACCAATGCCGGGAGTCTCTGTAAACTCCCCGATCAGTTCCCGGATTTTTTTATCGAATTCCTTGTTATCCATATAATTATTCAAACTAATAATTCTTGTTTGTCAACTTTTCCTGCAACCACTGCCTGGCCCTGCTCAGTTGTGATCTGGAACTACCCTCGGATATTCCCAGTTTCAAAGCAATCTCGTTGTGGCTGAACCCCTCCAACACATACATATTGAAAACAGTCCTGAACCCTGATGGCATTGAAGAGACTAGCCTCATCAACTCCCTGGAGCCGATACCTTCCAAAACATCCGAGCTTGCAGTAAACTCTTTTGCAGTATCACAAATCTCTTCCGAAAACCTGAGCACATCCCCTTTCCTGAGCGACATCAAAGCAGTATTCACAAACACCCTTCTTAGCCATCCCTCGAAAGAGCCGTTCCCGGAAAAACTTCCAATTTTTTCAAATACAGTGATGAATCCATCCTGAAGAATATCCCTGGCACGCTCCCGTTCCCCTGCATACCTCATACACACAGCGAACATCTTTGGCGAATATATCTCATAAAGTAATCGTTGAGCTTGCCTGTCCTGCCGGACACAAGCCTCCAACAACTCTTTTTCGTCGGAAAATTCCTTGTGTGTAATCATTCACCGCATTAATAAGATGCAAAAAAGCATGGTTTCGTTGCATCAAAAATAAAAAGATTTCCCTTACCACAGACAGTGGATTGATATTTGTAAAGGTAATAAATTAATTAACTTTGTAGTAAACTAACCTTAAAAAAAATGTCCTCTACCTTGATTAGCAACAGATTGGCAATCATCTTACTTACTCTGGCAATTATTACAACACTCTCAATTCCAACCAAATCATACTCACAAACTGAGAATTCCGCTTCCCTTCCAATGTACCTGGAAGCACTGAAACATTACCACAACGGCAACAACGCAGAGGCCTACAAGCTATTCAAACAAATCACAATCAACGATAAATCCAACGATGCCGCCTATTACTACCTGGCCAACCTGCAACTCAAACAAAGGGACCTTGACGGAGCCATAACCTCTGTGAACAAAGCCCTTGAGACCGACCCCTCCAACAATTGGTACAAACAACTGCTGGCCAGCCTTTACACCTTTGCAGGAAAAAACAACAAAGCCATCGAAATCTATAACCAGATAAGGGAAAGCGAACCAACAAGGAGTGAATTCTACGACGGCCTCATAGAACTTTACATCCAGGAAAAAGAGTATGGCAAGGCAAGGGAAATTCTGGATGAAATTGAACAATCGGTTGGTATAAACGAAGCAACAGGTCTTACAAGGTTCAACCTGCTGATATTTGAAGGGAGTCAGGAAGAGGCATACAGATATCTGGAAGAGTTTGACAAAAACTACGGGACACCCAGGACAGCCACAATACTTGGAGATTACCACGCCGAGAACCAGAACAACGCCTCTGCCCTGCAATACTACATCAAAGCCCTTAACATGGCTCCCGACTATGTACCGGCCAGTTTCGGGTTGGCAGAGATATACCGGATCCAGGGCAAATACGACCTCTATTTTGCCAGGATGTACCCGTTTATGGAGGACCCGAATGTAGATCCGTTCATGAAAACAGGCTACATGAAACAGATAATGGGAAACATCAGGTTTGTACAGACATTCCTGCCGCAAGTGGACACCATGATGCAAAACATGTACAAAGCACACCCCAGGGACAGCTCTGTTGTATACAGTTACTCCCTCTTTTTGGTACAAAGCGACAAAAGCCGGCAAGCGCTTGAGGTACTGGAGCAGAACCTGGAATTTTACCCAACCTCAAAAGAGGCACACAGGCAATACCTTTCGCTGCTTTACTACCTGGAAATGTGGGACAGTCTACACCAAAACAGCTCCAAAACACTGGAGATATTCCCCGACAACCCCGATTTTTTACAATTCAAGGCAATAGCGCAGCTCCAAAACGGGAATCTGCAAAACTCAATAGCCACCTTCCACCAGATCCTGAAACACGCACAGGGTGACAGCACCACAATAGTAAACACACTCACAACCATAGGAGACCTCAACTACCAGGCCGGCAACCATAAGGAGGCATACAAATATTACCAAAAGGTGATCCGCAAAGAGCCACGCCACCTGCCGGCACTCAACAATTATGCATACTACATTTCCCTTGAAGGTAAAAACCTCAAGAAAGCATACAAAATGAGCAAAATCACAATTGAGGCAGAGCCAAACAACTCCACCTACCTGGACACTTTTGCATGGATTCTGCACTTGATGGGAAACAATATTGAGGCAAAAGCTGTTTTCAAACACGCAATGCTTTACGGGGGCAAAGAGAGCGCAGATATAATGGACCACTATGCCCATGTCCTTTACGAACTCAAAGAGTATGACCTGGCATTCATGTACTGGAGCCAGGCAGACAAACTGGACCCATCCAAAGGAATTGAACAGAAAGTCGAAACACTCAAAGCCAACCTTCCCAAATAAAACAATGAAAAGAATATTGCTCATACTCCTTTTGGTCACTGCCACGGTTTCGACAGGCAGTGCACAAAGCATTGAGCAACAAACAAAAAAAAGAGAAGCCATAGAGAGGGAGTTGGAACTGCTGGACAAACAGCTCCAAACCACAAAAAGCCAGCAAAAAACAAGCACCAGGGAACTGAACCTCATCCAACAAAAGGTAGCAAACCGCAGGCGTCTGCTCTCTCAAATTGAGGCAGACATACAGTACATTGACAACCAATCCAGGCAAAAGGAGCAAGAGGTCAAAAAGCTGGAAAAAGAGTTGGAAAACCTTAGGGACAAATACAAGCATCTGGTATACAATGCATACAAAAACAGGGACAAAACATCCTGGATATTGTATGTGCTTGCAAGCAAAAACGTGGAACAGGGCTACAGAAGGTGGAGCTACCTCAGAAGCTACTCACAAACCATGAAAAGCACAGCCCAAACCATAAGGGACAAAACCCAGGGGCTGCAAAAAGAGATGGAAAAACTGGCCGACATGAAATTAGAATCAGTTTCCATGAAAACCCAAAGGGAAAAAGAGTACCGCTCCCTTGCCCAAGAAGAGAAGAAAGCAAAAGAGATAATAACCACCCTTTCAAGAAGGGAGAGGGAATTCCGCAGCCAAATCACTGCCAAAAGAAGGGAAGTAGAGCGCCTTAACAGGGAAATAGAGAGGATACTTGCAGAGGCAGCCAAAGCCAACGACAATGCTGGAGCCACGGAAATTGCCAAAGCAAGGGTATTGTCGGGGATTTTTGCAGAGAACAAAGGCAAATTACCTTGGCCGGTAAAGGAGGGAGTGATAATAGAAAAATTCGGACAGCACAACCACCCTGTATTCAAACATATAAAACTTCCTTTCAACAACGGGGTAAACATTGCCACTTCGCTAAACTCAGAGGTAATGGTAGTGTTTGACGGTGTGGTGAAACAGATTCTGGTAATGCCCGGTTACAACCAATGCGTCCTTGTACAACACGGGAACTACTACACTTTCTACACAAAAATGGAAAAAGTAAGGGTTAGCGCAGGGGACCAGGTAAAAACAGGAGAAGTACTGGGAATCCTCACAGAGAGCGAGGGAAACTCAGTACTTCATTTCCAGTTATGGCAAGGGACCTCCAAACAGAATCCCGAACATTGGATTTCCAAAAACTAATATTGGAAACTACTCCCACCTATGAACTCCCTCATGATGGATGTCGGGGGAATCAAAGCAATTTCCGATGGTTGCAGCTCCTGCACATAAGAGAGGAACTTTAGTAACCTTATACTCTCTATGGAAGCGGGTGAATTGGCAGGGATCCTTCTGAGCAATGGCTCTGCATAGTACTTCAAAAGAGGAAGTTCGTACAACAAAGCCGAATTGAACATGATATGGGCATTCTCCTGGAAAGGAAAAATATTGTTTATCTCTCCCCTGCGCACGCTCGGCCATCTGAGAATGGTGCTTTCCGGGGACATCCCCCTGAAACTCCCGTCCCTGACAATCCTTCGCAACAAACGGCAATCGGAAGTGGAAATATTGTTGTTCTCGTCCAGAGACAGGGAGGTAAGGGCAGAGGCATAAATACGGTAAATCTTATCCTCTGCAACATGGGAAGTGAGCCTCGGGTTCAACCCGTGGATACCCTCCATTATCAATATATCCTTCTCTTCAAGCTTAATCACATTGCCATTGAAAACACGCTTTCCCTGGGCAAAATCGAACTTTGGAATCTCCACACTCTTTCCATCGAAAAGATCGTTGAGTTGTTGGTTCAAAAACTCCACATCCATTGCCTCAAGCACCTCAAAATCGTAATTCCCCTCGCTATCCCTTGGAGTCTTGTCCCTGTCCACAAAATAGTTGTCCATCTCAATTATCACAGGATTCAACCCCAACACCTTGGCCTGCAAGGCGATCCTTTTGGAAGTGGATGTCTTTCCACTACTGGAAGGACCGGCAATAAGCACCAACCTTACCTTGTCCCTGCGGCTAAAGATTTCATCTGCTATACGTATGTATTTGCGCTCATGCAAAGCCTCCGAAATCTGGATAAGGTCATTTGCCTTGCCATCCAGAATGGTTTTGTTGACAGAGCCTACTCCCCTTACATCAAGAATGCTGCACCAGTCCGAATACTCTTTGAAAACATCAAACAACTTGTATTGGTAGGGGGTCCGGACTATCTCATAAGGCTTTGTAATGGACGGGGAACGCAACATCATCCCCCTGCTGAATGTCTCAATATCCCATGAGGTAATTGCCCCTGTAGATTGCACCAAGGGTCCGTAGTAATGGTCTGCATAGCCGTCCAGGAAATATACAGTAGTAAAAAACTTTCCCCTCAATTCATGCAGCAAAGCCTTTTCGGGTCGGCCATTGGCCCTGAACATCTTCACCGCCTCCTCTGTGCGTATCTTTTGACGGGAGAAGGGGAGGTCGGCATCAATTATCCCCTGCATCCTTCTCTTTAGGGTGCCCATCTCTTCCTCTGTAAGTGTTACCTCTGCAGGGGTGCCATCGTTGCCGTTCTCCTTTTCACGGAGCTCTGCATACATCCCGTTCTGGAGATTGTAGTCAATCACCAGAGAGTACTCGGGATACAGCTCGGCTGCAGCCTTTTGCAAAATGAAATTGAGTGACCTGATATAGGTCCTGGCACCATCGGGATGGGAATAATCTATGAATTCTATATTATGTGGCATGTACACAGGGAAAGTGAGCTCCTTGAGCTGGTTGTCTACAATTGCAGCCAACACGGGCCATTTTAAAGGAAGCTGGTTTGCAGAGACAAGCTGGCCCAAAGTGGTACCAGGTTCACAATGCAAAGTCTTCCCGAGGTTTTGGCAATAAACTTTTATCATACAAAATGTTTTTAGTAAAGTAAAGATACTAAAAACAGCACACCCAAACAATCAAAGATATGCCCCTGTTGCAGAATCCTTGTTATGCCTGAGCTGCTCCGGAGTACCGGTTGCAACAATACGGCCACCCTTCATACCCCCCTCGGGTCCCATGTCAATCAAATAATCGGCAGCTCGCAAAACATCGGTATTGTGCTCTATAACAATAACCGTATTACCCTGGTCAACTATTTTTTGCAAAACTCCCAGCAACACCCTCACATCTTCGAAATGCAATCCGGTGGTAGGTTCGTCAAGTATATAAAGGGAATTCCCGGTAGCCCTTTTGGAAAATTCGGCAGCAAGCTTTACCCGCTGGCTCTCCCCCCCGCTCAGGGTAGTGGAAGATTGACCCAGTTTCACATAACCCAGCCCCACATCTTCCATGGCTTTAAGCTTGTTGACAATGGTGGGTACATGTTCAAAAAACCGGATGGATTGTGAGATTGTCATCTCCAGCACATCGTTTATGGAATGTCCCCTGTATTTTACAGCAAGGGTATCCGGTGTATACCGTTTGCCATTGCAAGTTTTGCAAGTGACATTTACAGATGGCAAAAAATTCATCTCCACAACCTGCACTCCCGCACCTTTGCACTCTTCGCAACGCCCCCCCTTGATGTTGAACGAAAACCTGCCCGGCTTGAACCCACGTATCTTGGCATCCTGCGTCTCACCAAAAAGCTTCCTGATATCAGCAAAAACATTTGTGTAGGTAGCCGGGTTGCTCCTTGGTGTCCTGCCGATGGGTGACTGGTCTATCTCTATAAGTTTATCTATATTTTCCAGACCCTCAATGGATTCATAAGGCAGAGGATTTTGCAGGGAACGGTAAAAATGTTTGCTGAGTATAGGCATCAAGGTTTCATTAATCAAAGAAGACTTGCCACTGCCACTCACCCCGCTCACACCCACAAAACAGCCCAGAGGAATCCTCACATTAATCTGCTTTAGGTTATTGCCACTGGCACCCTTCAATTCCAAGAACTTACCATTGCCTTTCCGTTTTTCTGCCGGCACCTCCAAAGATCTTATCCCTTTCAAATAATCCAGCGTATAAGAACCAATGGCACCAGCCTCTGCTTCACTCATTGCACCGATTTTGGAAGGCTCCCCGGAAAAAAGCACTTTCCCACCCTTATCCCCGGCACCGGGACCCATATCTATAAGCCAGTCTGCAGAGGTGATCATCTCCTGGTCATGTTCCACAACCATAATAGAATTACCCTCGTCCCTGAGCTTTTTCAAGGAATCAATCAGTTTCATGTTATCCCGTTGATGCAGTCCGATACTTGGTTCGTCCAGAATATAAAGGACATTCACCAATTTGGACCCGATTTGTGTAGCCAACCTTATACGCTGGCTTTCCCCACCGCTCAAACTACGGGTACTCCTGTCCAAAGAGAGGTATTCAAGACCCACCTCAATCAAGAAAGAGCTCCTGTCCTTAAGCTCCTTGAGTACATCCCTTGCAATCAATGCCTCCCTTTTTGCAAGTTTACCCTCCAGGCTGCAGATCCACTGGTGCAATGCATCCATCTCCATGGCAGATACCTGGGAAATATCCAGGTTATCTATCTTGAAATTGAGGGACTCTGCCTTCAAGCGGGAACCATTGCAAACAGGACAAACCACCTCCTCTACAAAACGGCTCCTGCGTTGGGTCAAATCATCTCCCTCATCTTCAGTCTTCTCAATCATTGCTATCACCCCCCCGAATGAAACCATTTGCGAAGATGAATAGCCGTTTTTGTCCGAAGAAGCCGCCGAAACCCTTATCAACTCATCGGACCCATAAAGTATAAGGTTCAAAGCCTCTTCCGGGATATCCTTGACAGGATCGTGAACAGAGAAATCATATTTTTTTGCAATACCCTCCAACTGCCTAAAGACATAAGTATTGCGCATATCCCCGACTGGTTTTATGCCTCCTTTGGCAATTGAGATGCTCATATCGGGGATAATCTTTGAAATATCTGCCCTGCTTATCATTCCCAGACCTTTGCAATGTGGGCAGGCTCCTTGTGGAGAGTTAAAAGAGAAGGTGTGCGGAGCAGGCTCCGAAAAAGACAACCCACTCTGCGGACACATCAGGTTCTTGCTAAAATGCCGCACCTCACCACCATCCACAAGCAAAAGGGCAAGCGAACCCTTGCCGTGATGCAAGGCAGAGGCAACAGACTCCTGCAACCTTTTCTCGCTTTTTTTGTCAGGAACAATTTTGTCCACAACCAACTCTATGAAATGGGATTTGTACCTGTCCAATGGAGTAATTGTGGCAAGGTCAAGCACCTGCCCGTCTACCCTCACCTGCTGGAACCCTTTCCTGACAAGGTTTTCGAAAAGGTCCCGGTAATGCCCTTTACGACCCTTTACCAAAGGAGAAAGCAACAACCCCTTTTGTCCGGAATACTCTTCAATTATCAAAGAGACTATTTGTGTGTCGGTATATTTTACCATCTCCAGCCCTGTAGCCGGGGAATATGCCTTAGAGGCCCTTGCATACAAAAGCCTGAGGAAATCGTAGATTTCGGTTATTGTACCTACAGTAGAACGTGGATTGCGGCCGGTGGTCTTTTGCTCTATCGCAATAATCGGGCTCAATCCGGTAATGCTGTCCACATCGGGACGTTCCAGCGCCCCCATGAACTGCCTGGCGTAGGCAGAGAGAGTATCCAGGTAACGTCTTTGCCCCTCTGCATAAATTGTGTCGAAAGCCAGCGAAGATTTTCCGCTCCCGCTCAAACCTGTGAGCACAACCAGTTTGTTGCGCGGAATATCTACACTTATGTTCTTTAGGTTATGTACCCTTGCTCCTGTTACCTCTATATTCATTTTACTATTTTCCTTCCCGGAAACCCTTAAGCGGTACCTGTACAATGTACCTGCGGCGCATCTTGTTGTCCAGTTGGTTGGCCCTTATCCACTGGTTGAAAATTTTGAGCACCTTAAAGTTGGTACCATGCTCCCTTGCAAAATCAGACCAGTTTGCAACCGCACCTGTAATCTCCACCTCTTTATATTCCAATGGCTTATATAAATCTTCCCGATCCAGGTAAAACCCGTAAGTTTCCCTGTTATTCAAAATTGTCTTGAAAGCCAAAGCCCTGAAAACATACCTGCCGGTCTCTTCCAGGAACTGCATGTCGTAATAATTGTCAAGTGATTGGATATCCATTCTGTACCGTACGTTTCTAAAACCCGTGTTGTAGGATGCCGCAGCCATGGTCCATGAACCAAACTCTTCATAGGCCTTTTTGAAATAGGCGGCGGCAGCCCGGGTAGATTTCTCTATGTTGTACCTTTCGTCTACCTCACTATCCACAACCAGACCGTACTCCCTTGCCGTGGAAGAGAGGAACTGCCAGTATCCGGCGGCATTTGCAGGGGAAACCACAGGCTGTATGCCACTCTCTGCAATACATATGTAATAAAGGTCCTGCGGAACACCCTCCTCTTCCAGTATCCTTTTGATTGTAGCTCCATACCTGCTGTCCAGCTGCATTGTGTAAATCATGGTGCCGTGAAAATAACTGAGGCTGGTGATTTCACGTTTGAAAGACTCCTGCACATCTGTATAGTGCAAAGGAACCTCTTCTCCGCAAAAATCGGCCTGCTCCGGTATTGGAGGAACCCTTACCTCTTGTGAAAATCCCTCCCCTCCGTCAAAACGGGTAACAGGCCCGATGGAATCGGCACTGGAGCAAAATGTCAACAATGGTATCAATGCAAAAATAAAACGAGCTAGCTTGTTATTGGTCATCTTTGTTTGGTTTGTGGTTTTTAGAAGCGGTCTATTCGTAGCGTAAAAAGGGGTTTGAAGCCAATTCCTGCCCTATTGTGGTAACAGGCCCGTGGCCGGGGTAAACTTTGTAGTTGTCTCCCAGCTTCACAAGTTTGTTCAGAAGGCTGTCCATAAGCTGGTCATAATCGCCCCCCGGCAAATCTGTCCTGCCAATGCTTCCTGCAAAAAGGGCATCACCTGTAACCACAAATCCTTCTTCTTTGTTGTAAAAAGATACCCCGCCCCGCGTATGTCCAGGGGTCTCCATAACTGTAAGCGACGAGTTGCCAAACTCCAGTACATCACCCTCTGCAATTTCCACAATATCCAAAGGAGGCTGCTCTATTGTGTAGCCAAACATTTCGCTGTATTTCACTGCCCTTTCCAAATGGGGTTTGTCTTGTGGATGGATATAGGTTTTGAGCCCCCATTTGCCTGCAACAAAAGCATTACCCATTATATGGTCAAAATGTCCATGTGTATTCAATAGCTTTACAGGTTTAAGATTGTTTTCCTCTATGAACCTGACAAGCCTCTCCTTTTCGCTGCTGCTATGGCATCCCGGGTCAATAACCACACAATCAGCTGTATGGTCCCAAAGAATGTATGTACACTCCCTTAAATCGTTAAAATAAAATGTCTTGATTTGTATCATTTCTATAATCTATTCTGTTCCTTGTAACATAGGAACAAATTTGTAATCGCCATGTTCACTCCTTTCAAAAGCATTGTCCGATACCCTGTCAATGACCACCATCTTTTGGGTACCCTCCCCAACCGGGACAACCATCCTCCCCCCTACCTCTAGCTGCAACAACAGCCCTTGGGGAATATCAGGAGCACCGCAAGTGATCAAGATCCCTTTGAAAGGTGCAAATTTAGGCAAACCTGCAAAACCATCGCCATAATAGAGCAGTGGAGAGTGGTACTCCAGCCTTGCCAGGTTCTTTTGTGCCTGCATATACAAAGACCTCTGCCTCTCAATGCTGAAAACCCTGAATCCCATTTGGGCCAAAACAGCAGTCTGGTAACCACATCCTGTGCCAATCTCAAGAACTTTTTCAAATTTACCCACCTTCTGGTGCAACAAATGGGTTTGCATTGCAACTGTGTAGGGTTGTGAAATGGTTTGCCTGGCCCCTATGGGCAATGGCTTGTCCAGGTAGGCCAAGTGGTCAAGCCCGTAATCTACAAACATATGCCTTGGGACTTTGAACATTGCCTCTATCACACCTGCATGGAATTCGTGTTTTTGTGAGATTTGTGCCAGCATCTTCTTCCGCCGGCCTTTGTGTTGCAAACTATCTAACATGGGGCAAAATTACTAAAAGATTTTCTTAATTTTGCAGGGCTCCACACCTACCTTAACCTTGAATTTTTTATTATGCATATAGCTGTTGCAGGAAACATCGGAAGTGGTAAAACCACACTCACCAGGCTTTTGTCCAAAAACTACAACTGGGAAGCAAAATACGAATCCGTAGAACACAATCCATATTTGTCCGATTTTTACAACGACATGGAAAGATGGTCTTTCAACCTGCAAATCTATTTCCTGAAAGAACGTTTCAAAGGGATAGTAGATATCCAGCGGGAAGCAAACCACGTGATCCAGGACCGCACCATCTACGAAGATGCCCGTATTTTCGCACCCAACCTGCATAGTATGGGATTGATGAGTTCCCGCGATTTTGACAATTACAACTCCCTTTTTGACCTCATGCTTTCACTTGTGAAACCACCAGACCTTTTGATATACCTCCGCTCTTCCATCCCCAACCTGGTATCCCAAATCCACAAAAGAGGGCGTGAATACGAAAGCGGAATAAGGATAGATTACCTTTCGGGGCTCAACGACCGTTATGAACAATGGATTTCTGAATACTCCGACGGCAAACTGCTTATAGTGGATGTGGACAAAGTGAAGTTCGAAGACAACCAGGAGCATCTGAGCCATGTTATTGACCGGATAGATGCCCAGCTGCACGGCCTGTTTTAATATAATAGCGGGAACACCGTCTATTTTAACAACCCGGTAAGATCCCTGATTTGCTGTTTGGCTAGTTTCCAGCGCGGTATGTCAATTTTTGGGCCTATCACCTCCACAACCTTTGCTGCAACAATAGAACCCACCTCCCCGCAATCTTTCAGGGACAACCCGTGGGCATGCGCAAACAGGAATCCGGCAGCATAGGTATCACCTGCCCCGGTAGCATCAATGGTATCTGCGGGCCAAGCCTCAATGTAGTGGTACTCATCTCCCCTTTTGACCATTGAGCCATCCTTGCCAATTTTGACAATTGCCGTATCACAAATCTTTGCCAATTGGTCCAATGCCTCACGTGGCTCTTTGTTTGTGAAAACCTGAGCTTCCGTTTCATTGGCAAAAACAATATCCACATAATTCTTTATTATATCGTGTAAAAAGGCATAATTGCTCTCTACAACATTGTAGCTTGCCATATCAATGGAAATGACCATACCCTGTGCACGAGCCAGCTCAAGTGCCTTCCTTAGAAGAGCCTGGTTTTGCACCAAATAGCCCTCTATATGGAAATAGTCATGCCCCCGGAACTGCTCCGGAGACAAATCTTCCGGCCCCATCTCTATGGAAGCTCCCAGATAGACTGCAAAAGTCCGCTCTGCATTGGGGGCGGTGATGAACACCATTGCCCTGCCGGAAGCTGCTTTTCCTTTGAACAATGTAGATTTTATACCATTTCGTGAAAGGTCCGACTTGAACAAAGAACCCAGTTCGTCGTTTCCCACCTTTCCTATGAAGGTAGAGGGCATCCCAAGCACAGCTGTTGCAGTGATTGTATTTGCGGCAGAACCTCCTGCCACATACTGCACTCCCATCCCCTTTAATGTTTCCCAGATTTTTTCTCCGGTCTCCCTGTCCACATGCTGCATGCTGCCTTTTGGCAAATGGTAAGTTTCCAGCAATGAATCATCTTCCAAAACAGCAAGAATATCTGTCAAAGCATTGCCTATTCCTAATATTGATTTCACTTGTAAAAATTTTTCAAAAAAATAAACATAACAAAGAGTTTAATCGTAAAGTCCGTTGGAGGCAACATGCACAGCTTTACGTGCCAGCACCTCCATGCTATTGACCAATGGGACCCCTACCATCTGCTGCGACAGCACCAGCGGAATCTCGGTACAACCTGCAATAATGTAACCGGCACCCCTGGATGCAAGGATTGCTGCCGCTTCTGCAAGTAAATTTGCCGGCTTTTGGTGGTACCCGGCTTTTACTCCCTCCTTTCCATACACCGCTTCCATAACAAGCGACTCCTGTTCTTCCTCTGTTGGCAAGAGAGGGCAGAGACCGTTTTTATCCATGAACCCTTGGTACAATCCCGTATGGATAGTACCGGTAGTTGCCAGTATTCCCACCGGGATCCTTTTCTCTTGCAAGGATTCGCCCGGCAGCTTTGCAATTTGTGCAATGTGGTCACAAGTGAGCCTGGGCATGTTAAGTATTGGAATACCAACACTCTTTTCCATTTCGGAAACATAAAAATGAGCAGTGTTGCAAGGTATAAGAATCATGTCTGCACCCGACTGCTCCAATTTATGTGCTCCCGCAACCAAATAGGGCAAAGGGGACTCCTCATTATAAACTATATGCCTTGTCCTGTCCGGAATAGAGGGATTGTTAAAAATAATGACCGGAATATGATCCTGGTCTTTCTTGGCCGGGGTGGCCTTTATTATTTGGGCAAAAAGAGACAATGTGGCTTCCGGCCCCATTCCTCCCAAAATGCCTATTGTCCTGAATTTATTATCTTCCATAAAACCATTGGGTGCATCACCTGCAAAGTTCATATTTTTTTGTAGGTTTGCAAAAAATTTACAAGATGATTATTTGCAGCAAGCTGGCTGACTTTGAACGCGCAATGTACCAGCTGCCAAAAGATTGCGAAATAGGTTTTGTCCCAACAATGGGTGCATTGCACAACGGGCATGTTTCCCTGGTAAAGAAAGCTCTTGAAAGGACAAAATATGTGGTAGTGAGCATATTCGTAAACCCGACACAATTCAACAACCCCATGGACCTGGAAAAATACCCCAGGACATTGGAAGAGGACTGCAACAAGCTTGAACAGGCAGGAGCATATTTGGTTTTTGCACCCGGCACCCACGAAATATACCCGGACACACACAGCAAACAATTTGACCTTGGAGGGTTGGATAAATATGGAGAGGGTCCTTCAAGACCAGGCCATTTCAATGGAGTCGCCCAGGTTGTGACTCGTTTATTTGATATAGTTAAACCCACATTTGCCGTTTTTGGCCAAAAAGATTTCCAACAACTTGCAATCATAAAGCATCTTGTGCAATCCTTGGGTTACAACACACAAATAGTGGCAGGCAATACAGTCCGGGAAAAAGACGGGCTGGCAATGAGCTCCAGGAACATGTTGCTCACCAAAGGACAAAGGGAGGCGGCTCCCCTTATTTACAAGACTCTCCTGGAAGCCTCTGCCATGGCGGCACAAAATTTGTGTTCTCCAAACGAACTATGCAAATGGGTTATTGAGCAGATTGATTCAAATCCTTTGCTGGAGACCGAATATGCGCAAATACTGGATGGTTCCAGCCTTATACCTGCCACCAGTTGGCAAGGGCACAAAGAATTACAGCTATGCGTTGCTGTAAACGCAAAACCTGTAAGGTTAATTGACAATATAAAAATCAAGTAATTGGGATGTTGCTAGAGATAATGAAATCCAAGATACACCGGGCCCGTGTCACAGAAGCCAACCTTCACTATGTGGGAAGCGTCACTATAGACCAAGACCTTATAGAGGCTGCCGGATTGTATCCAAACGAAAAGGTATCCATCGTGAACATAGACAACGGCGAGAGGATAGAGACATATGTGATTGAAGGCGAAAGAGGTAGTGGAAAAATAGGAATAAACGGTGCAGCGGCACATAAATTTTCCGTTGGTCACCTTGTTATCATAATGTCATATGCCTTGATGACTCCGGAAGAGGCAGAGGGGTTCAAACCCTCGGTAATATTTCCTGACTCCAACACCAACAAACTGGTATAGAGATTTTCCCTCATGAAAAAACTTTATTCTGCCGTCAAATACATTCTGCTTTTATCTGTTGCTGTAATCTTGTTGTGGGCATCTTTCCGCGGAGTACACTGGAACGATTTCAAAGAGGGTCTCAGGAGCGCCAACTTCAACTGGATTGGGGCATCCATGCTTGCCAGTGTTGCAGCATTCTGGTTCAGGGCAATGCGTTGGAGGCTGGTGATGATGCCCCTTGGGTACAAGATTGGCAAATCGGATGCATGGGACGGCATCAACATTGGCTATATCACCAACTTTGCTGTCCCCCGTGCAGGTGAATTTGCCCGTTGCGGGGTTATCACAAAAAAGACAGGCCTCCCATTCGAAACAGTAGCAGGCACAGTGGTACTGGAAAGGAGTGTAGATTTGTTATCGCTTGCACTTGTCACCATATCTGTGTTGTTTTTCCAGTGGGACAAATTCGGTGCATTTGTAAACCGTGAAATCTTGCAGGCAGTGGGCAAAAGCATGTCGGTCAATTTTGCATGGATAGCATTTGCCGTGCTCTTTGCCGCGGGGGTTTTCCTCTACATTGTATACCATTTCCGCAAGACTAACCCAATCTTCAGGAAAATAGCAGATATTGCAAAAGGGGTCATAAACGGGGTGGTTTCCGGCTTCCGTATGCCACAGAAATGGATGTTCTTGTTATACACAGTTGCCATTTGGTTTTGTTACTGGCTCATGAGCTATACTACAATCCTTGCATTCCCGGCAGTAAATGGGTTAGGTGCATCTGACGCGCTTTTCCTGATGATGATTGGCGGTTTTGGTTGGGTGATCCCGGTGCAGGGAGGTATAGGGGCATACCATTTCATAATTTCGCTTGCACTTGCATCCATATATGGCATTGACCAGACCACCGGTGTTGTCTTTGCCACAATATCACATGAGTCACAAGCTATCACCATGCTTTTGTTTGGGACCCTGTCCTTAATCTCTTTTTATTTCAAAAAAGGCACTGTTAAGTAGAGTTTTGCATTTTTTCATTAAATTTGTTGCAATTGAGCTGCAACTATGAAAAACTTACTGACCAAGGCCATTGCTGTCATACTGGCTGTTACCTCTTTTCACCAACCATGCAAAGGAGATGAATTTGACAAGGAACTTGAAGTTTTCCTTGTGATATCTTCTTTCAACCCCGACACAGAGAGAACCCTGGGTTTTATCAATGAATTAAGCCAAACGTTGCAGGAATCTTATCCTGCAAAACATGTGATCTTGATAGAAGACCTTGCAGCAAAAAGTTTTTCGGGGGACTCACACTGGTGGAAGGGTCGGGTCAAAAGGCTCATAAGCCGGTACAAAGACCGTAACCTCAAGGCAATAATTGCAATTGGCCAGGAAGCCTGGGCAGCTTTGTCATCACAGGACAGCATTCCCGGCAAGATTCCTATTTTCGGATCGTTCATCAGCTCCAACGGAATAGATTTGCCCGACCACAAGATAGACGAAACATGGGAACCTGAATGGATCAACTCTTCACGCAAAGCTCGCAGGAAAACATACTCAGGGGGCACTTTGGTCTCTTACAGCCCATACAAGAATGTGGACATTATCCTTTCACTTTTCCCAAAGACAAGGACCGTTGCCTTCATTTGTGACAACACCTACGGCGGCCAATCTTTGAAGGCCTATATGAAAAAGGTTATGCCAATGATGGCCCAGCTGGACTACAGGATATTTGACAGCCGCAAGCTCTACGTAACACAAATAGAAGACAGCATCAGGGCGCTACCCCAAAATTCTGCAATTTTGATTGGCACCTGGAAAGTGAACAAAGACGGTCAATACTACACAGAAAACTCCTTGCAGAACCTACTCTCTGCAAGGCCGGACATACCTGTCTTTTCCCTTGCCGGCACAGGCATAGGCAGCGTGGCAATTGGCGGTTACATCCCGCAATACAACCACAATGCGAACAATATTGCAAAACAAATTGTCAACTACAAACTGGGGGAAATTGACTCGCTCAGGTTCATAAACGAAGGGGGTTGGTACAATTTCGATTCCAAACAACTGATCAAATTCGGGATAAGCCCGGCAGAGCTTCCCTCACACAGCAAACTTATAAATGTACCTGACCCTCGGGTGCAAAAATACCGCAGCTACCTGTTGGTGGTCTCTGCAGTGGTTGCATTGCTTACAATATTCATAGTGGCTCTTTTCATACTTTTTTACCACAACAAGAAGCTCAAGGACTCCCTTCAAAAAAACACAACAGAACTTTTGGAAGCCAAAGAGATGGCAGAAGAGAGCAACCGGCTCAAAAGTGCTTTCCTTGCAAACATGAGCCATGAGATAAGGACTCCTTTGAATGCAATAGTAGGGTTCTCCAACCTTCTTGCCGAACCCGATTTTCCCGAAGAGGAAAAAAAGAACGTCACTTCCATAATTGCCAGGAATTCCGAACTTTTGCTCACTCTCATCACAGATATCCTGGACTTTTCCAGGCTGGAAACCGGCAAACTCAATTTTATATACAAAGAGGTTAATGTCTACGAACTATGCAACCAGGTAATCAAAACCTCTGCACATATGAAAAAAAATGATGTCAAATATGAAGTGGTTGACGGAGAGCCTGGTCTTTTCATCAGAAGCGATGCCCACAGGCTTTCACAGGTTCTGTTGAACCTTGTGACAAATTCAGCCAAATATACCGAGAAAGGATCCATCAAAATTGAATACAAGATTACAGAAAAAAGAGGATTCAAAGAGCTACTGTTTATGGTAACCGACACCGGCAAAGGTATTCCCGAAGAGAAACACAGCAAATTATTCGAACGGTTCGGGAAACTGGACGACTTCAAACAGGGTGCAGGGCTTGGTTTGGCCATATCAAAACAAATTGTAACCAAACTTGGAGGTGAAATATGGATTGACCCTCATTACAAACACGGCGCACGATTCTGCTTCACCCACCCCTTATAACATTTTAGAACCAAGGATTAACCTTACCCTATATAGATTCTAAGCTTTTTTTAAAAAAATATTTGCAGATTTAAAAAAATTCATAACTTCGCACCATCATGAGAAGACAACATTTCCTATTATCACTAAACCTGCTGGGTCTGATGGCACCGGACAGGGTAGTTTGTGTATAGGAAACAGAGAAATAATATTATATGCAGGCTGCCCTTTAAAGGCGGCCTTTTTTTATTTACAAACCGTAACAAAAATGGAAAAACTTCATGTATTTGACACAACGCTCAGGGACGGCGAACAAGTCCCAGGTTGCCAACTAAATACAATAGAAAAAATAGAACTCGCAAAAGCCCTGGAACAACTGGGTGTAGATATTATTGAGTGCGGCTTCCCCATCTCCAGTCCGGGAGATTTCAATTCGATAGTAGAGATCTCAAAGGTGGTGAACGACTCCGTTATATGCGCCCTTACCAGGGCTGTGGACAAGGACATTGATGTTGCAGCAGATGCACTCCATTTTGCAAAAAGGAAAAGGATACATACAGGAATAGGCACTTCCGATTTCCATATCCTGCATAAATTCCGCTCCAACCAGGATGATATTTTGCAAAGGGCTGTCAATTGCGTCAAATATGCCCGCAGGTATTGCGACGATGTGGAGTTTTATGCAGAAGATGCCGGACGGACCAACAACGAATACCTGGCCAGGGTAATAGAAGCAGTAATTGCGGCAGGGGCAACCGTTGTGAATATCCCCGACACCACAGGCTATTGCACACCCTTTGAGTACGGAGAGAAAATCGCATTTTTGCGCAACAATGTACCAAACATAGACAAAGCCATAATCTCTACCCACTGCCACAACGACCTGGGGATGGCAACCGCCAACACAATTGCCGGAATAATGAACGGAGCAAGGCAGGCAGAGGTTACCATAAACGGAATAGGAGAAAGGGCAGGCAACACTGCCCTGGAAGAGGTTGTCATGGCGGCCAAATGCCGCAAAGACATTCCTGTTTTCACAAATATCAACACCACCCTGCTGGCAAAGACATCCCGCCTTGTCTCTACTTTGATGCGTATGCCTGTGCAACCAAACAAAGCAATAGTAGGCAGGAACGCATTTGCCCACTCCTCGGGGATACACCAGGACGGGGTACTCAAGAACCGTGAGAGCTATGAGATAATGGATCCTTCAGAGGTTGGAGTTAACGAAAGCACGATTGCACTTACTGCCCGCAGCGGAAGGGCTGCACTAAACCACCATTACAAACGGCTGGGGATGGAGTTAAGTGCTCAGGAGATGGACGATGCTTATGACAAGTTCCTGAAACTGGCAGATGTGAAGAAAGAGATCAACGACGAAGATTTGATGGTGATTGCCGGAGTAACCCGCTCCAAACAAAACCAAAGGATACGCCTAAAGTTCCTGCAGGTAGTATGTGGCAAGGGTTCGGTTCCCATGGCCACACTCAAACTTGTGATTGACGGCGAAGTTTGTTGCGCCACAAGCAGCGGGAACGGACCAATAGACGCAGCCTTCAGTGCAGTAAAGACTCTTGTACACCGCAAGTTTACTTTGGAAGAGTTTTTGGTGCAGGCAATTACCCGCGGAAGCGACGATGTGGGCAAGGTACATATACAAATAGAAAACAAAGGGAACATCTATTACGGGTTCTCTGCAAACACAGATATTGTGACTGCTGCAGTGGAAGCCCTTGTAAATGCAATTTCAAAAATCATCTGACCGGTTTAGAGCAATAAAATTTAGAATCATAAAAAAAATCCAAATTCACAAATGGCAAAAACAATATTCGATAAAATTTGGGAGAGGCATGTTGTCAAAGAGATTCCCGACGGACCCTCGGTCCTTTACATAGACCGTCATTTTATCCACGAAGTGACCAGTCCACAGGCATTTGCCGGGCTGGATAAAAGAGGCCTCAAAGTTTTCCGTCCTTTGCAAACCTTTGCAACATGTGACCACAACGTGCCTACCCAAAACCAGCACCTCCCCATTGAAGACCCCTCCTCACGTATCCCGGTGGAGCAACTTGCCAAAAACACAACGGCACATGGGATCAAATATTTCCCGCTTGGCCATCCCGGGAACGGTATAGTGCATATAATAGGACCAGAGCAGGGAATCACCCAATGTGGCATGACAATAGTATGTGGCGACAGCCACACCTCTACCCACGGGGCATTCGGCAACATTGCCTTTGGAATTGGCACCAGTGAGGTAGAGATGGTCCTTGCCACCCAAACACTTATGCAAACCAAACCAAAACAGATGCTGATTGAGGTAAATGGCAAACTTGGCAAAGGTGTGTGTTCCAAGGATTTGATTCTGCATATAATCGCTTCTTTGGGAAGTTCCGGAGGAACCGGATATTTCCTGGAATTTGGAGGCAGCACAATTGAAGCTCTTGGCATGGAAGAGCGCATGACAGTCTGCAACATGAGCATAGAGATGGGGGCCCGTGGCGGGTTGATTGCCCCGGATCAAAAAACCTTTGACTACCTGAATGGGAGAAAATACTCCCCCAAAGGCTCAGTATGGGATAATGCGGTTTCTTCCTGGAGGTTACTCAAAAGTGATGCAGGCTGTAGTTACGATGTTGTGCACAGTTTTGATGCATCCAGTGTGGAGCCTATGGTAACATACGGGACCAATCCCGGGGCAGCAATTGCTGTAAACAAAACTATTCCCTCTGTTGCAGGAGAGGAAAAAGCACTGGCATACATGGGTTTGAAAGCGGGTGAGAAAATTTGTGATTTGAAAATTGACTATGTTTTTGTGGGGAGCTGCACAAATGGCAGGATAGAGGATTTCCGTCTGTTTGCCAATGCTGTCAAAGGGAAGCGTAAACATCCCGATGTGGTTGCTTGGCTGGTACCCGGATCCAAAGAGGTAGAAAGGCAAATCCACGACCAAGGGATTTTTGATATCCTTTACCAGGCGGGGTTTGAGCTGAGGCAACCAGGATGCTCTGCATGCCTGGGGATGAACCAAGACAAGATTCCGGAAGGGAAATATTCACTCTCTACTTCAAACCGCAATTTCGAGGGCAGGCAGGGACCGGGAGCGCGCACAATCCTGGCCGGGCCATTGGTTGCCGCTGCAGCTGCAATCACCGGACAAATCACAGATCCACGCACATATTTCAAACTATAAAGTATTCCTGTAACCAAATAAAGGTAAATCAAAATGAGTTCAAAAAAAATCACTGTAATTGAATCTGCCGCAGTATTGATGCCGGCAGAGAACATTGACACCGACCAGATAATCCCCGCCCGTTTTTTAAAGACCACTTCCCGCGAAGGCTTTGGTGCCAATCTGTTCCACGACTTGCGGTACAACCCTTCGGGAGAACCAAACAATGAATTTGTGCTGAACACCCATGAGGGTAACGGCAAAATACTGGTGGCAGGGCACAACTTTGGATGTGGCTCCAGCCGGGAACATGCTGCCTGGGCTTTGAGCGATTATGGATTCATTGCTATTGTATCTAGCTTCTTTGCCGATATATTCCGCAACAATGCATTGAACAACGGACTTTTGCCTGTCCAGGTAAGTGAGCAGTTCCTGGAAAGGATTTTCAAAGAGTGCTCTTTGGACAAAACCTCAACATTAAAAATAGACCTTATGAAAAAAGAGATTGAAATTACCACGACCAAAGAAAAGGAGAGTTTCCAGATTAACTCCTACAAACAAGAGTGCCTTATAAAGGGGTTCGACGACATCGACTACCTGCTTGACAACCTGGATGCAATTGAAAAATACGAGCAATACAGGGTTTCTGCTTATTGAGCAGGTCTGCTGAATATTAGACCGGATCCTTCCGGATAACAAAATGGGAAAAAATTTTCAAGAAACGTTAAAAAACCTAAAAAGAGAAATATGCAAAAACAAATTGCTGTTTTACCTGGTGACGGTATCGGGCCCGAAATCACGGCAGAGGCGGTGAAATGCCTAAAGGCTGTTGCCGGTAAATTCGAACATCAATTCAAATTCGAATATGGGTTGGTTGGTGCTGCCGCAATAGAAAAAACCGGAGAACCATATCCATTGGAAACCCATCAATTGTGCCTTAGGTCAGATGCCGTATTGTTCGGGGCTATAGGCGACCCCAAATATGACAACAACCCCTCTGCCAAAGTACGTCCAGAACAAGGGCTTCTAAAGATGCGGCAAGATTTGGGCCTGTTTGCAAATATCCGCCCAGTAGAGCTTTTCCCCTCCCTCTCTGCCCGTTCCCCTCTCAAACCGGAGAGGATCAAAGGGGTCAGCCTTACGGTGGTAAGGGAACTTACAGGTGGTATTTATTTTGGCGAACCTAGAGGGCGCAACCAGAAGGGCAATGTTGCATTTGACACTTGTTTGTACAGCATTGCAGAGATCGAGCGGATTTCACGTGTGGCATTCAAGATAGCCCTGGACACTTTTGCAACTGGGGAACGACTGGCAGCAAACCCCAAAGTAACCCTGGTTGACAAAGCGAATGTTCTTGCAACCTCCAGGTTGTGGAGAGAAGTGGTGACCCGGCTCCATGCAGAGGAGTTTCCAGAGGTGACACTCGAATTCATGTTTGTGGATAATGCTGCCATGCAACTTGTAACCGCTCCTGCCAACTTCCACGTGATTCTTACCGAAAACATGTTCGGGGACATATTGAGCGATGAGGCAAGTGTGCTCACAGGTTCCATAGGGCTATTACCCTCTGCCTCCTATGGGGCCAATGTACAATTGTTTGAACCCATACACGGGTCATTTCCGCAGGCAGCCGGGAAAAACATTGCAAACCCGTTGGCCACAATACTATCTGCTGCAATGATGTTGCAAAATGCATTTTCGATGGACAAGGAGGCTGCAGCTTTAAAAAAATGTTGCATTACCGCCATAGAGAACAATATTTTGACGGAAGATTTGGGGGGAACCTGCACCACTTCCCAGGTAGGGGATTACATCTCTCGGCAGTTGGAAGATTACTTATGAAGCGGGTTTTGTGACTCCATAAAAAATTGCTTTTGCAGTTCCAATGCTTTTGTATCTTGTTTGACAGCTTTTAGGAGTTTGCTTAACTGCCTGGCCCTAAAGTTTACAGAAAGTTCTCCCATTTGCGGGGTAGCACCCCTTGCATCACCAGCATAATGGTTGGGATATTTGCCATACCACCATATCCCGTTGTATCCGTTGGCAACCTTTAGCCGGTCCATATCTTCACCCGATTCATCTGCGGCCCTTCCTATCTTCACCAAATCGGGACGAATATGCATCATCACTCCCGACTCAACTTCATCTGCATGACCACCGCTTTTGCTGCTTCTGAGTGAATTGATCTTATCCTGTACCTCCTTGTCCATTTGAGGAGTGTACAGGAACACTGTGTAATCCTTTTGATCAGCTAGTTGTGTCTGGCAAAAGTACTGGAGGAAACTATTGTTACCACCGTGTCCGTTCACAAAAAGAATCTTCTTGAATCCATTTCTGGAGATCTCCTTGCAGGTCTCATCCAAAAGGTCATAAAGCATTTGCGGACTGTAGGCTATGGTTCCAGGTTGGTGCTTTGCCTCAAATATCTGTCCTGCATAATAAAATGGGAAAACAACAGCATACTCCAACCCGGCAGCCCTCAAGGAGATTTCCCTGGCTGTGTATACATCTGTGCCCAAAGGCAAATGTTGCCCATGTTTCTCTACAACTCCCATGGGAATAATGCAAACACCCTGGGAAAGAGCTACAGCTTGTTCAAAATCACCCGAAGTGAGTTCTTCCCATGCAGCAGAAAATCCTGTTTTCAATAGTTGGTCATTTGCAAGTTCTCCTTTTGAAGATTGAGCTATGCTTGCAGGAACAATAAAAAAGAGTGCTGCAAAAGCCAACACCATAGTCTTGGATTTAATATTTCTCATAAATTGTTGAAATTTTTAATTTTAAGTTTTATTTACCATTTTCATATCTTTGCAAACTTCCCAAAAGACAATTTACAATTTACAATTTACAATATAGCAAATTATCATTTATCAAAAGGAAAAACAATGGCAGCAGATACAAAACAAACAAAGAGATTCATTTTTGGCACACCTATCTGGATTGGGACATTGGCTATCATTGCCCTCTTTTTGCTCTTGCCCGCCACCAAAAACATGTTTTTATCGGCAACAGCGTCACATCCATATCTAATGGGGTTTGTGAAATTTGCAATTCTCTCGATTATGGGAGAGTTCCTGGCAAAACGTATAGTCACCGGACAATGGCAAATGGTTGGCGGAGTGCTGCAAAAAATGTTTGTATGGGGAGTGCTTGGAGTTGCAATAGTACTCATGTTTGCACTATACACGGGCGGTGTAGACAGTGCCTCTGCCTCGGGTTTGCTTTATACGGGATATCCCGATATTAAGATCTTGCGTGCATTTTATATCTCTGCAATCATGAACCTTACCTTTGGTCCTGTTTTCATGGCTGCCCACCGCATTACCGATACTTGGATTGATTCCAGGGTCAATGCAAAAAAAAGGAAGAGTGTAGAAACAGTAACGGAAAATCAAATGCCTTCATTGGGTCAGGTGGTATCTTCCATAGATTGGCCCGGCTTCGTGAAATTCGTGGTAGGAAAGACCATTCCTTTGTTTTGGATTCCGGCACACACAATCACATTCCTGCTTCCCGACCAATACAAGGTTATTTTTGCCGCATCACTCTCGATTGTGTTGGGGCTTATACTCTCAATTGCAAAAAACAGATAAACCGGATACCTTTTGGGTAAACCGGGTTATTCATTCCGTTTCGGATGATGTCAGCTTTTCTTATTTTTTTGTATCGCGGTAAGCTCCTGCTTCCTTGACCAAATGCCTGAAAATCCCGATAAAAGTGTCTATTCCTTTGGAAGTAAATCCCTCCGGGTGGAACTGGACTCCAAATACACGGTTGCTTCCAATTTTTTCGATAGCCTCAACAACTCCGTCCACGGCTAAGGCAGTTGCTTTGAATCCCGGGGCCAAATCTTTGACTGCCTGGTGGTGGAACGAGTTCACTGCCACTTTTTCCAATCCAATTTGTTTGTTCAGCAACGACCCCTTCTCTATGTTGATAGTGTGTGTACCATATGAGCTTGTGGCGCGTTGGCTGTGTTTTACCTTGGAACCTTTTACCTGAGAAGGGATATCTTGTATCAAGGTGCCTCCAAAAGCAACATTCATAAGTTGATGGCCCCGGCAAATACCCAAAACCGGCATATTCTTTTCTACAGCCATTTTAATTAAAAGGATATCAAACTCATCCCTGTCGGGAACAATTGAACCCATTGCGGGCAGAGGCTCTTCGCCATACCATTTCAAAGGATCGATATCCTCTCCGCCTGTCATTATCACAGCATCAACCCTCTCAAGCATTGCCGCAAGAAGCTCAGGATCCTGGGTAAGCGGGATTACCATAGGCACACCACCGGCACGTATTACCGACTGAACATAAGTTAGTGAAACAGATGTAGAAGTACCCTCTCCCCAATTAGATGAGATACCAATAACAGGCTTGGTGCTGTTTTGGGCAATTGCCAAAATTGCTACAAGCAAAAGAGTAACGAGTGTAGATAACCTTTTCATATCAAAAAATTTTTCAAACAAATATAGCAAAAGTTTACAGCAAAAAGAAAGCCCACCCCAAAAGGGGCAGACCTTCACTGCAACACATCACTCAACACTTAACTTTTGTTACTTAAACAATCCAACTATTTTGAATTTACCGGATTTACTACCTTTACAGAGTCTTGGTTGTTGAAGTACCTTGCTCCGTGACCTGTTCCGTCCATAGGACGACGAACATTGCTTTCTTTCCTGTAACTTCTGTTACCGGTACCATCTGCCGGGCCATAACCACCGGACCTTCTGCCACCTCTGTTACCCCTGACAGCTGCACGACCACGACCATCACGAACATATCCATCTACTCGGCCACTGCCATCGCGACGTCCTGCTCCGGAACCATCCCTAAGGCCTTGCCTGTTACCGGAACCATCCCTAAGGCCTTTTCCGTTTCCAATTGTGCAAGTACCATTTTCGAAATTATCGCACAAACCGTTATTGTCCTTATCTACAAAACAAGCCCTTTTCTCCTGAGTTGTCTTTACCTCGTTTACTTTTTCCTGAGCCATTCCTGTTGCTGCAAATGCAGTCATTGCCAATCCTACTAAAAATAATTTTGCTTTCATGATTTTTGATTTTTGATTTATTAAATTTTGGTTTCTTGTTCCTTTTTCTGTCTATAAGACATCTCACCTCAAAATTTCCTACGTTTCCACGCAAAAGCAAGACAGCCCCAAGGAAGCACCAAGGAAGCACCTCTCACCTTTTTTCACATGTTGCTGAACAAGTGAATGTTAAACAAGACAACTTTGCCAAAACAATTTAGTTTTGGCAAAGTTGCCTTGCTTAACGCGCTTAAAAATAAGCACATGTGAAAAAAGGTGAGAGGTGCTTCCCTAAGGAGCTATCGGCAGATGGATTGGGCCGTCAAAACCGACCGGTATGCCCAGCCACATCCACAGCGACATCATTACCGCCCATACCAGCAAGAAAACCACAGTATAAGGAATCATCAAAGAGATGATTGTTCCGATCCCGTTTTTCTCGTCATATCGCTGAGCATAAGTAACAATCAACGCAAAATAACTCATCATTGGGGTAATCACATTGGTCACAGAGTCACCAATACGGAAAGCAGCCTGTGTAAATCCGGGATGGTAGCCCAACAACATGAACATAGGAATAAACACAGGAGCCATGATAGCCCACTTTGCAGAAGCACTCCCCATGAACATGTTCAAAATGGCAGACAACAAAAGGAAAGCCAAGATCAAAGGAATTCCCGTAAAACCAATATGGCTCAAAAACTGGGCACCATCAATTGCAACCACCAAACCCAAATTGGAGTAATTGAACCAGTAGATGAACTGCGCCGCAAAGAAAACCAGCACAATGTAACCACCCAAACCCTTCATTGAATGGGTCATATGCTTCACAACATCCTTGTCACTCTTGACACTCCCCACAATTATACCGTAAATTATACCCGGCACAAAGAATAAAAGCAGGAGTCCCACAACTATCCCGGAGAAGAAAGGAGAGCGCAGCACCCCACCTGTTTCCGGATCACGAAGCAATCCATTTTCCGGAATAATGGTCCAGGCCATCAAAGCAATGAATACCAAAGTACCGATCCCGGCCCAACGAAGCCCCTTCTTTTCCAATGGAGTAATCTGCTCAATTTCCAAAGGTTTCTCGGTACCCATATATTTGCCAAGCCTCGGCTCCACAATTTTCTCTGTTATCCAGGTACCCACAAATGTAATCATAATGGCACTGGCAACCATAAAGAAATAGTTTACCATAGGATTGATATTCATCTCAGGATCTATTATTTGCGCAGCAGAGGTAGAGAGACCCGCAAGGATAGGGTCCACAGAACCAATCAAGAAGTTAGATCCAAAACCGGCACTCACACCGGCAAAAGCAGCAGCAAAACCAGCCATGGGATGCCGGCCAAGCGCGTGGAAAATCATTGCACCAAGCGGTATCAAAATCACGTAACCAATTTCGGATGCAAGGTGTGAAAAAATACCTGCCACAATAATGGCAGCAGTAATCAACCTCTTGGGAGCCCCCAAAACAAGTTGGCGCACAAGCACGGTAAAGAGCCCCGAACCCTCGGCAACCCCTATACCCACCATAATCACCAGCACCAACCCTAAAGGAGGGAACTTCACAAAATTATGCTCTACATTTGTATAAATCCACCTGATCCCATCGGCATCCAGCAAGTTCTTAACTTTGATAATCTCTCCTGTTGCAGGGTGTGCAGCCTGCAGACCCACAGCAGAGGCCCACCACGATAAAAGAGCCACCAGTACTGCCATCATTAAAAAAAGAGTGGCAGGGTGCGGCAGCTTGTTCCCGACCACTTCGATAGTGTCTAATACTCGGGCAAAACGGCTTTTATTAGTCATTTTGTCTTAAATTAATCTCAATTTGAGATGGTTAATAAATAGTTTTAATTGAATTTAAATTTTATTTGATTTTTGGCCACAAGCCAAAGTTTTCTGTATAACCAAAATTAACATCCAGTCCAATGCACTTGGCTCCGGCAGCCGCAGCCTCACCATCAAACACGAACTCAACCTCAAAGGTATTCCCGTCCATACGGAATGTAAACACATTTCCATTGTCATGTTCCAACAAAGCCTTCCATCCCTTTGGACCAATAGTAATGTATGGAACACCCTTTTCCAAAGCAACAACAGCTCCACCGAAAAGGGCATCCTTGTTGTATTCACCAACAATTGAAGCAAGTGGTGGCGCAGGTTTCAACTCCCTCTCTGCAAGCTTCTTGTCCTTTGATTTTTGACCCTTGCGCGAAGACTCCAGCCACTCATTATAATACATGGAATTGTAATCCTTGTCGGGAAACCCTTTGTACAAATCTATCATCCTGCGCATTATGGCATAACGCGGATAGGCAGGCGCCTCTGAGTTGACCAGTATTACAAAACCAAGGTCGTGCTCCGGCACAAAAGCAGCCAAAGTGGTGAACCCCCATGTGGTACCGGTATGGAAATAGAGCCTGTAACGGCTGTTCTGCTCTACAAACCAGCAATGACCATAAAGGGTGATCCTTGCAGAGTCCTGCGAAGTGATGGTATGCCCTTTGCGCACATACTCCATCTGCTCACGGGAAATCACCTGTTTGCCGTCAACCAACCCCTTGTTCAAATGGAATAGCAGGTACTTGGCCATATCCTCTGCTGTGGAGCTGATGGATCCGGCAGGGCCTACAACCGACAACCAATGCAGAGCCTGCTCCGACCCGAACAAAGGATTCACCGCAACCGAATCCACCCAGGTGCTGTCGGTCAATGCCGCTCCCTTTTTGTACACAAACTCGTGAGGGGTGGCGACATTTGAAAAAGCAGCAAACTCCTCACCGGTAACACGGCTGTCATTCATGCCAAGGGGAGTAAAAATCCTTTCACGGACATTATCTTCCCAACTCTTTCCGGTAAGCTTCTCAATTATCTTTGAAGCAATTATAAATGTTATATTATTATACTCGTACGAACCGCGCAGACTGTACTTAGGTTTCAATAACCCCAGCATCCGGTAAATATGCTCCCTCTCATAACCCATGTTGGGAATATAGGTACCAAGCTGTCCCTGCAATCCTGTATGGTGTGTCATTATATCCTTGACCTGCAGGTTCTCCTCTACCCACCTGTCGTACATACGGAAATCCGGCAATATGTTCTTGACTGTATCTTCCCAGTCAAGGCGACCCTCAGCAACCAACGAAGCCATGACGGCAGCCGTGAAAGATTTTGAAACAGATCCAATCTGGAACAGAGTCCCGGAATCGACAGCATCGTCCTTTCCCTTCTCCTTGACCCCGAAACCATTGGAATATATCATTTTACCATCTTTCACTACGGCAAAGGCCATTCCGGGAATCTGCCAGGTTTGCTGCACCTTTTTGAGGTAATCAACTGTTTTTGAAACAATGGCTTGGTTGTCCTGTCCATTTGCAGGTGCCACAAAAAACAGTAAGGACAAAACAAACAACGCCGGTAATTTTTTCATAATATTGCGTTTTTAGTTATAAATTGCATGTTCAAAGCACTTTTGAACAAAGTGAAAAAACAAAGATAATATAAAAAAAGCGGACCTAATTACTATATTTGCACCATGGCAAAAGTTAAGAAAGCATGGTTTTGCACCTCCTGCGGCAACGAGAGTGCAAAGTGGATGGGGCAATGTCCCGCTTGCGGTGAGTGGAACACGCTGGTAGAGGAGATCGTGAGCAAAGAGAGCAATGCAACCGGCTCCCGGTCTGTTAGTTTTCTGCCAACCACCAACCCAAAACCACAACCCCTCTCCCAAATATCATTCAATGCAGAGGAACGCATCTCCCTTGGAAACCAAGAACTGGACCGCATACTGGGCGGAGGATTGGTAGCCGGCTCCATGATATTGCTGGGCGGAGAACCCGGGATAGGCAAATCTACCCTCTCCCTGCAGATCCCCCTCTACAACCCAACCCTCAAAACCCTCTATGTTTCGGGAGAAGAGAGCCCCAGGCAAATCAAACTGCGGGCCCAAAGACTTGGCGGAGAGCACGACAACTGTTTTATCCTGAGCGAAACCCTGTTGGAAAACATCCTCAACCGAGCCAAAGAGAGCCAACCCCAGCTCATTATAATAGACTCTATCCAGACCATCTACTCCCAAACCCTGGAAAGCTCTCCCGGGTCGGTCTCACAAGTGAGAGAAAGCGCAGCAATGCTGCTAAAATATGCCAAAGAGTCAAACACCCCGGTCATACTCATAGGGCATATCACCAAAGATGGTTCAATAGCAGGGCCAAAAATACTGGAACACATAGTAGATGTAGTGCTCCAGTTCGAAGGCGATACCCGCCACTCCTACCGCATATTGCGAAGCATCAAGAATCGATTTGGCTCTACGGCAGAGCTGGCCATTTTCGAGATGATCAACACCGGGCTCAGGGAGGTAAGCAACCCCTCCGAAATGCTCATACCCATGCACTCTCAACACCTTTCGGGAATTGCAATTGCAGCCATGCTGGACGGCACAAGGCCCTTCCTCATAGAAACCCAGGCACTTGTAAGCACAGCCGCATACGGCACACCCCAAAGGTCGGCAACCGGATTCGATGTGAGGCGCACCAACATGCTGCTGGCAGTGTTGGAAAAAAGAGCCGGGTTCAAGCTCGCTGCCAAGGATGTGTTCCTTAACATGGCCGGAGGGCTCAAAGTGACAGACCCCGCCTGCGACATGGCAGTGGTATGTGCAATCCTCTCCTCCAACTTTGATACCGCCATCTCCCAAAAATACTGCTTTGCCGCAGAGGTTGGACTGAGCGGTGAAATACGCCCCGTGGCTCAAATAGAGAGAAGGATAGCAGAGGCCGAAAAGCTGGGGTTCCAAAAAATATTCATATCGTCATACAGCAACATTGGCAACACTATATCAAAATCGTCAAAAAAAATCAAAATCGTAGAGGTAAATGATATCCCGCACCTTGTACGGGCCCTTTTCAACCAGGATTAAACTTTATAGCCGGCATAAACACCTGGCAAAAGCACCTGAAATTTTAATACAAACAGCAGAAGATTGATTAAATGCAATACTTTGGAGAACTGATATCAATAGCAGTAGCGGTATCCTGGATGTTTACCGCTCTCTTTTTTGAATTTGCAGGCAAACGCATAGGTTCGTTGTCGGTGAACCTGCTGAGGCTGCTCTTTGCCTTTTTCCTATTGGGAGGAATGCTTTACTCTACAACAGGTTCAATGCTTCCCGTTGCCGCCGACGGCAAAACATGGTTATGGATGTCCCTCTCGGGACTGGTGGGGTTTGTCTTTGGCGATATGTGCCTCTTTTACTCCTATATAATCATAACCGCCAGGTTTTCACAACTTTTGATGACCCTTGCCCCACCCTTTGCAGCACTTTTCGGATGGATGCTTTTGGCAGAGAAAATGTCTCCGATGGGTTTTTTGGGAATGACAGTTACCCTTACAGGAATTGCAATATCCATACTCAAACGCAACAGCAAATCCTCTGGGCAAACCAACACCATAAACTCTGCACAACCACAACAGAACCAAGACTCTACACTCATTGCCGGCACCAGTAACCTTACAGTTGTCACCTGTTGCGACAAGGACAAAAAGAACGGCTTCCTTAACAAACTCAAACCCAATGTCTCCCTACACCTTCCCCTCAAAGGGGTGCTGCTTGGTATCGGAGGAGCCCTGGGGCAAGGTCTTGGAATTGTTTTGTCCAAACACGGGATGAACTTTTATGCAGAGTCTGCAGCCGGCACCGAAGCTGCCCAGTATATTCCATTTGCTGCCACCCAAATTAGGATAATCACCGGAGCAATAGGCTTCGCGCTCATAATCCTGCTTACAGGACGGGGCAAGATATTCATGGAGGGTCTCCGCGACAGCAAAGCTCTAAAGGCAATATTCGGTGGGGCAATCTTTGGCCCTTTCCTGGGCGTATCACTCTCTCTCATGGCTGTGCAGCACACCAATACCGCAATTGCCTCTACAATAATGGCCACAACCCCAATCATCATCCTTATCCCCTACGTGCTTTTTTACAAGAAAAAGGTTACATGGACAGAACTTGCCGGGGCAATACTCAGCGTAGGCGGCGTTGCACTATTCTTTTTGTAACAAAAAATTCTCAATGTTGTCCGGTGTTACCAAAGTAAAGGAACTACCCGGATAATTGTCCAAAAAAAGTTTTGGACTCTTGTATTTGGCCAAAGGATTGTACTTGAATTCGAATGAATCTATTTCACCATCTCCTTCCTCTATGTAATCTATCTCTTTTTGATCTGTAGTGCGCCAAAACCAGCTATTGCGCCATAGCAAGCCATATTCAAGTCTCTTTTTCCTTTCGGAGATAATAAAATTTTCCCAAAGTGCACCAATATCACTTCTGTTCTCTGCAAATGAGAAATCGGCTATGACAGCATTGCGTATCCCATTGTCATAAAAATAGATTTTCTTACTGCTTTTCAGCTCATTCCTTAAATTTCGGCTAAATGAACCCAAACGGAAAATCACATAACATTGCTCCAAAAGAATAACATACTTTTCTACTGTCTTTGAATCCAATTGACACATCTGACCCAACTCCGAATATGACACCTGATTGCCAACCTGATATGCAATCGCTTGCAATAGCTTCATAAGCTTTTCAGGCTTC
>Ga0334901_1000095_pt1 | contig 143138 bp, 132 predicted proteins | sample GraSluR3_MG_3_FD_207216 | JGI IMG/M metagenome (GOLD analysis project Ga0334901, IMG submission 207216) | Sludge microbial communities from methane-producing bioreactor in Wageningen University, Netherlands - Granular Sludge_15_08-R3 | ecosystem: Engineered > Bioreactor > Anaerobic >... | reverse complement strand
GGGTAAATACGCCCGGCCATATTGAATGCTCCGGCACTGTCCACCATTATTTCACATTTATATTCAGCGACCCCCTTGTCAAAGCTTTCCAATGAAAACTCATACCTGGCAGAGATGTTCCTGATATTGTCAGTGCCATTCTCTGCAATGAGCATTTCCACTCCAATGTCGTCAGGGTCCAAATCACCTATTGAGAGCACAACCCTTGAAACATATTTTTCTCCAAGAACAATATCCGTCTTGGAATAGTCAGGCTTGGTATATTCCAGAACCTCTATCAAAGGCCACTCCTTCCTGACCCTCTTTTTCCATAGGGCCATTTCCCTTGCAAATTTATAATCTTCTGCAATAACCATTGCATGTCTTTGTGCAAGTTTATTGTAAAACCGCTCTATATAGTCGGTCATCATCCTGTTGGTGGTGAAATTGGATGCAACATAGGCAATCGTGTTCCTGATATAATCTATCCAATCTACAGGCAACGAGTTGTTCCCTGCAGATTTCTTATAGAATAGCGGAATTATGTCACTTTCAAGGATGTTGTATATATTGGCTGCATCCAGTTCGTTTTGGTATTGTTGGTTATCATAGGCCTTATCCTGGGAGAGGGCCCAACCGGCTCCCTCTTGGTATCCCTCGACCCACCAACCGTCCAGCACAGAAAAATGCATGACACCATTCATGGCAGCCTTCTCACCACTGGTTCCGGATGCCTCCAATGGCCTGGTAGGGGTATTCATCCATACATCCGCACCTTGCACCATATGTTTTGCCAAGGTCATATCGTAGCCCGGCACAAACAAAATCCTTCCGGTAAATTGTGGCATCACAGAAATCTCCACAATCCTGCGGATCAAATCCTGGCCAGCCTTGTCTGCCGGATGGGCTTTACCCGCAAATATAAATTGGACAGGTTTTTCGGGATTGTTTACAATCTTGTCCAGCCTCTCAAGGTCTGTGAAAAGCAGGTGTGAGCGTTTGTATGTGGCAAATCTCCTGGCAAATCCTATTGTCAGCACATCGTCCCTCAAACTCTCCTTTATGTGGACTACCTGTTGTGGAGTGTAATGTGCAGTTGAAGCAGGGTTGGAAAGAGAGTTTTTGATTGTTTTTATAAGCCTTGATCTCAACTTATTGCGAACATACCAGATGGTGCCGTCCTCCACTTCGAATATACCTTTGAAACACTCCTTGTCATAATGATGGCTTTGGAAATCCTCTCCAAACACCTCTGCGTGGATCTCTTTCCACTCAGGTGCTGTCCATGTAGGGTAGTGCACCCCGTTTGTCACATGGCTCACATGCAATTCATCCGGAAGGTAGCCTGGCCACAATCCCGAGAGTATCTCCCTGCTCACCTTACCATGAAGCATACTCACCCCGTTGACCTCCTGTGAAAGGTTGGCTGCAAGGTTGCTCATGGAAAATTTCTCCCCGTTGTCAAAGGGATCTATTTTACCAAGTGACATCAATACCTCCCATGATATCTTCAATCTGGCGGGGTAGTGTGCAAAATACTTCCTCATGAAATCCTCGTCAAAAGCATCATGACCTGCAGGCACAGGAGTATGGGTGGTATATAAAGAAGAGCCCCTTACAACCTCCATTGCCTCTGCAAAAGAGAGGTTCTGGTCGGTAATGTACTCCTTGAGTCTCTCCAGTCCAATGAATGCAGCATGTCCCTCGTTCAGGTGGTAAACGTCTGCTTTCTTGCCCAGGGCCCTCAATGCCCTAACACCTCCAATGCCGAGCAGCATCTCTTGCTTGAGCCTGTTTTCCCAGTCTCCACCGTAAAGATGGTGTGTAACTGCACGGTCCTCTGGCTGGTTGTCTTCAAAGTCCGTATCCAGCAAAATCAATTCTGTACGGCCAACCTCTGTTTTCCACAAACGGGCAGACATGTTCCTGCCGGGAAGGGCAACATTCACTGTAACCCAGTTACCGGCATCATCCCTGACAGGTGTAACCGGAATCCGGCGGAAATCCTGGGGTTCATAAGTAGAGATCTGGTCTCCCGAAGAGGATAACTTCTGAGTAAAATAGCCGTATTTGTATAGAAGGCCCACGGCAGTCATGGGAAGCATCATATCACTGGCCTCCTTAAGGTAGTCTCCTGCCAAAACTCCCAAACCTCCTGAGTAGATCTTAAGGGATTTGTCAAGGCCATACTCCATGCTGAAATATGCAATGCCGGGTCCCTTTTCGTTGGCTTTTCCATTCATGTAATCCAAAAACTGGTCATGGACAGAATCCAGTTTCCTGAGGAACTTCTGATCGTTTTCCAACTCCTGGTACCTTTTCAAAGACAGGGTATCCAGCATCAATATCGGATTCCCTTCACTTTCGCGCCACAACTCTTTGTCCACCATTTTGAACAATTCTGTTGCCTCCTGGTTCCAGCACCACCAAAGATTCCTGGAAATGGTCTCCAGATGTTCCAGCCTTTTGGGTATCCTTTTGGTCACTATTATCTTGCTCCAGTTAGGCCTGTTTGCAACATCCTTACGGTAACTGATATGATCTTTGTCATCAGAACCTTGAGGAATAGTCCCTTTGGTATCTGTAATTTTTTCCATTGACATAGCGTATGCTTCCCTATAATATTTAATTTGGTTGTCCCAGAGTGCAATTTTTGCAAGGTCCCTGGCTTTTTGCCTTAGCACAAGCAACTCATCCTTGCCCAAACCGGCAATGTCCAATATTTTTCCGGACACATCCAAAACAACTTGGTTGTAATTATTGTCTGTCCTTTGGACAATTCCAATCTCTTTCCCATATCCCTTGGAGTGCTCCCTGACCCATAATCCGAATCCGGCCACGGTGGTAGTGACGGTAGGAACGCCAAATGCAAGACTCTCCAACGGAGTATAGCCCCATGGCTCGTAATACGAAGGAAAGAGTGTGAGGTCCAGTCCACACAACAATTGGTAATAACTCAGGTTGAATATGCCATCGTTCCCGTTCAAATAAGAGGGCACAAACAAAACCTTTACCTTGTCGCTCTTTTTATTGTGCAAAAAAAGCTCATCCCTTCTTTTAACAACCGGGTCCCATTCAGGTTCACTTAATTTATGTGAAACCCATGAGTTGTCCAGACTCTTCACTGGTCCGTTGTGAGCCCCGGGTACAAAAATCCAGGCCACGATTTCCCGTTTAAGATCCCTGGAGTTATTTACATTGGCCAAAGCATCCAAAAAAACATCTATACCTTTGTTTTTGAATTCATACCTGCCGCTTATTGCAATCATGAGAGCATCATTTGCTATCTCACCTCCGGTCATAACAGAGGCAACCTCCCTCATTCTTGCCCTGGCAGTATCCATACAAACCTCGTATTGACCGGCTTGGGGAGTGAAGCTGTTTTCGAATCCGTTTGGTGTCACCAAATCTGGTTTCCTTCCCAAAAAATGGCTGCATTCAGAAGCAGTTATTTCGGAGACAGTAGTGAAAACATCTGCATTGGCCGCAGCACATTTTTCAAGGGAATGCTTGGCTGTCACATTGAATTGGCTGGCTGTCGCTGCAGGATCATAACCCTGCATGTTATCGTACAACGGAAGTGAATTTCCGGCAATAGACCGTCCCAAAACCGTTGCATGTGTCGTGAATATTGTAGATACAGGCAATCCTGTACCCTTGAGGTACAATACTCCTGCTCCTGTCATCCACTCATGGAATTGTGCAGCTGCCTTCATATGCGGGGCCATATTGAATTTCACAAAGCTCTCAATGACCTTACCGGTCACATAACCAAAAAGCGCACTCTCTACATAATCCCATCCACCGGACAAGGAATCCAGTTTGTAAGTCTCCCAAAATTGGGCAAAAACCTTGTCTTTCATAGATATATAGGAACTGAAATCGACAAGTATTGCAATGGGAGTTCCGGAAACATTCCACCTGCCCACACGAATCCGCAAACCCTCTTCCAAAGCTTTAGCCCTCCATGCCCTCAACAGGTTAGGCTCCTCTATAAACTCCGGATTCTGACCAGTTTCCCTCCATACGTCCGGACCAATAAGGATATGATTGTTTTTCAACTCCTTTGATAGGTTCAACGCCTTTGTTGCAATTACAGTGTGAATTCCACCCACTTTATTGCAAACTTCCCAACTTACCTCAAAGAGGTAGTCGGGATTCTTGATATTTATTTTTACCATCTTTATTTCCTGACTCTTTTTGTGCTCCTTTTGTTTGCAGAGCTGTTATCTTCTGCAAGAATTGTTCCACCCTGGACCCTTAGGTTAAAATCACTCAAAACATTCATATAGTTGATAAATGCTTCGTAAGGGGTATCGTAAGGGTTAAAATATTTGTGCACTGCACCATCGGAGAAAAACTTGGTGCACATGTAATAGAAATGGTCACTCTGTTGCAATCTCCTGAAATCGGAAAGTAGCTTTGGATCATTTGTGTTTTTGACATCATCTTCCAAAGCGTACAACTTGGCAAATGCTTCGTTTTGGAGTTCATTGCCCAACCATGCACTTGTATCCCTCTCTTCATCTGCCCATGATATTGGAAAAGGGACATGCAACGGGGCAACGGGTTGATGTCTGTCACATATTCCGGAAGGTGTGTCAAACTTGATATCTCCCCTGGAAAGTATCATTCCGGGTAAATTACGCATGAATTCGAAAATGCCGGTTGAGGCCCCCTGGTGTTCTCCAAACGTTTCATAATCCATGAACAGGTTCACAATCTCTTCTTTGGAAAGGATATTGGCCAACCATGCTGCATATTTGTCAGATGTCAGCGGCCAGTTTTCCCAACTTCTGTCAGAAAACCTGAAAGCTATGTCGTCACTTAACCGGAAATTCTTTAGCATTAACTTGAGTCTTGGATTTATGGCATTTGTGTACAGATAGTTCGGACTCTTCCAACCAAGGATATGCTTTGCCCCCTCTGTAAGCATTGCCGTGTAGCCCATCTCTGCAACAGCAGCCCCCACAACATCGGAATATATAAGTTCGGTGTTACGGAAAACCTTAGGTTTTACCCCAAACAAAGATTCAATGGCATTGGAGTGCATCAACACCTGCTCTTTGAACTCCTTGGCAGAGGTCAATGAACTAAGGGAATGGGCATATGTCTCGGCAAGGAACTCCACAGATCCCGTTTTTGCAAGCTCCCTGAAACTCTCAATCACTTCAGGCGCGTACTCCTTGAACTGCTCCAATACAGTACCGGATATTGAATAGGTAACTTTAAAGTTGCCTTTGTACCTTTTAATGAGTTCAAGCATAAGCTCATTGGCCGGCAGGTAGCATTTTTCTGCAACCCTTTTCAAAATTGTCTTGTTGGCAAAATCATCGTAATAATAATCTTCCCTGCCTATATCAAAAAAACGGTACAACCTCAATCTGTGGGGTTGGTGAACCTGAAAATAAAAACATATTGACCTTTCCATAAAACCTTTATTTAAATTAATCCGGAATAGATATCCCTTACCTGTGAAGCTGCTCCATCCCATTTTAGGGAGTTCACCTCTTCCAGGCCATTTTTCACTGCCATTTGTGGCAGGGCCGGATAGTTGAGCAATCCGTAAATTGCATCCGCCATGGCATCTATATCCCAGAAATCCACTTTTATTGCATGTTTCAAAACCTCTGCCACACCACTTTGCTTAGAGATGATTGTTGGCACATTTGCCCTCATCGCCTCAAGTGGGGAAATCCCAAATGGTTCAGATACAGAAGGCATTACATAAACGTCTGAATAGGCAAACATCTCCTTTACCTCCATTCCTTTCAAAAAGCCCGTAAAATGGAATTTGTCTGCTATCCCCAGCTTGGCCACCCTGCGTATGGACCTGTTCAAAAGGTCCCCGCTGCCAGCCATTACAAACCTGACTCCGGGATATCTTTTGAGTACCTTGTTGGCAGCCTCAATAAAATATTCAGGACCTTTCTGGTAGGTAATCCTTCCCAGGAAGGTGACAATCTTTTCCGGAACGCCCCTCTCTACCTTCAAACTTTGGAAACCCTGGAAATCCACGGCATTGTGAACTGTCACAACCTTGGCAGGATCAATCCCGTATTTGTTGATCACGATATTCCTGGTAAGGTTGCTCACAGCTATGACTTTGTCTGCCTCCTTCATCCCCCTTTTTTCAATATCATAGACCTCTGTGTTGATGTTTGTGCCACTTCTGTCAAATTCAGTGGCATGCATATGAACAACAAGCGGTTTACCACTCACCCTTTTTGCAGCTATCCCTGCCATATAAGTGAGCCAGTCGTGGGCGTGTATGATATCAAATTCATGCCTCAGGGCAATTTCAGCAGCAACCAGAGCATACCTGGCAACCTCTTCCATAAGGTTGGACCCGTATTTGCCCGAGAATTTGTATTTTTGGCCATGTGTCATCCTGTAATCCTCTATCTGCCCCAACCTGTTTTGCTCCACAAGCTCAGAGAAACTTTCAGGTCCAATGTAAGGAACCATATTTGAACCAATCCTTATGAAATCTACCTTTTCAAGGAAATCCCTTACATCCTTGCAAGTCTCAGTCACTTCAACATCACTGGCGTCAATTATTCCTACTGCACTTTGGTCTTCATCTCCCGATGCAGAGGGCATCACAAACAGAACTTCCACGCCATTGTTGGCAAGGCCCTTTGTAAGTCCGTAACAGGCGGTTCCAAGACCACCCGAAATGTGTGGAGGGAATTCCCAACCGAACATCAGTACTCTCATGCTTTATCCTCCATGTAATTTTCAATCAACCTTATTGACCTCAACAACGCTGCTACCGAACCGGAATAAGATGTCGCACCATGAGGTTGGTGAGGGGGGTCCCCGTCAAAAACCTCAGATACAGAGCCTATGCAATGTAGAGAAACCTCCTCTTCAAAGGCCTCAACCAAGGCCTTGGCTTTTGACAAGAAGGCTTTACCATGCAAACGGAACATGGCATCAATGTAAAAAGAGAGCAACCATACCCTGGCTGTCCCCTGGTGGTAAGCTGTATCCCTGCTCAACTGGTCCCCGTCATACTCACCTTTGTAAAGAGGATTCTTGGGGGAGAGGGTACGAATGCCCCTGGTTGTAAGCAACTCTTTTTTGATTGTATGCAAAACCCCGGCTTTTTCCTCGTCGTTCAAAGGGGAATAATCAAAGGAACAGGCAAAAAGCTGGTTGGGCCTTACCGATTTGTTCTGTCCTTCCGGCCCGACATAGTCTGCAAGGTACTCCTGTTCCTCTACCTTGAAGGCCCTGGTAAAGTTTTTCCTGAGTTTTTCCAATACCTGTGTCCACTCGGCAACAAAAGCGTTGTCCCCGGAGATACCCGACATTTCAACACAATATGAGATGGCATTATACCATAAAGCATTTACCTCTACCTGGTAACCAGCCCTTTCGGTAATAGGGGTGCCGTAGGCATAGGCATCCATCCATGTAAGGGCAACATTCCTCTGCTCTGCCCACAACAAACCGTTTTCGTGCATGGATACATTCCCCCTTTGCCCCTGTTTGTAGGAAAAAAGAATCTCTTTGAGCAGGTTGCGGTATTTTTTCCATGTTTTCAAATCTTCTCCGGTATATTTTGCATATTGCTGGATGGTCCAGAAAAGCCACAAAGGGACATCCACCTTGCTGCTGTTGTAAACCAGCTGTTCCTTATGTGCAGTTGTCAACTGCTCCAAAGCTGAATTGAAGCTTTTCACATCACGGTTTGCACAAAGTGTGAGCCCGGGAAGGAAAACCAAAGTATCCCTCAGATTGTGCTCCAACCAAGGGTAACCGGCATAGACGGTTGTTTTTCCGGCACGATGGGTCAGGAACTGGTCTGCAGAAATCTTAAGACAGCTCAGGAAGCTATCCCTGTGATTCTTTGCCGACAGGTTCCTCTCAAATTTGCTCTTGAATCCGGAGGGGTTTTCCTCTTTCAACGAGGCAGAAAAAAAGATTGTCTGCCCTTTCTTTATTGGCATCTCAAAAAAACCAGGCACAAACAAATCTTCCCTTGACTCGTACACCCTGCGACTCTCCTCTTTATATTCGATATTGTAGTACCAATCTGGATTGGAGACAAACTCACTGTTGACATTCAATTGCAAATGTAACCGGGGAAACCCTGGATACATGCAGAAACTCCTGCCGTTCTTTATTTGGGTGGATTTTGTATCTGCTTCCTGATTTGCCTTGGACAAGGCGTGGATATGCCTGAATGCAAGGAATGGTTTCAATCTCAATGTGGTTGGCGAATGCGCATCCAGCAATGTATAGGAAATGAACATATGCTCTTCCCTGTTACAGAGCATCATAACTTTCCTGAAAACCATCCCCCCCACAGTATATGTAACGGCTACCACCTTGTCAACTTCCAGGCTTGTTATGTATTTATGCCCTCTTGGTTCATAAACCTCTCCATAACAATGTATTCCAAGATTAAACTCCTTCCCGTGCTGGATCAGGGTTTCGTCCAGCGAAGAGAGCAATACATGCTTGTCGTCATTGAAATTCTCAATGGGCAAAACAAGCAGCCCATGGTATTTTCTTGTATTGCAACCTGCAATTGTGGTGTTTAGGTACCCCCCGGCATGGTTTGTAGAGAGGTACTCCCTTTTGAGGGAATATTCCAGGTTCACAAGCTCTTTTTTGTTAAACTCCAAGTATGCCATTCTGTAAAGATTTGTTATGCAAGTTAAGAAATTTAATGTTAATTATTTGTTAAGCGACTCCTTTTCCAGAACTATTGAGCTTCTGCTTGGAAGGTACAGCAATATTGTATGCTTTCCATCTGAATACTTGCTGAAATGCATATTTCCCGGAGCATTCCTTCCAAATCCTCCAAAAGTTGGATTATCTGAATCCAGAACCAGTTTATAGCTTCCGGGTTGCACCTCCACTTCAAGGTCGGGATATGAATAGACAGGGCTAAAGTTGAATGCAAACACAAGGTCTCCCCTGCCAAAAACCAGCAATTGCCTTTCGTTATGGACATAAAGTATCTGTGGGACTGAGTTGAAAAAACCCTTATCCCTTGCCAAAGAGACCATTGCCTTGTCAAATTCCATAAGCCATCCATATTTCAAATCTGCATTTTCAGCCAATGACCATTGCCTCCGTGCATAATGGTAAGACCAGTCGTTGCCCTCCCTTGGGAAGTCTATCCATTCCGGATGGCCAAATTCGTTACCCATGAAATTCAGGTACCCATCCCCGGCAGTGGAAATTGTAATGAGCCTTATCATTTTGTGCAGGGCCACAGCCCTGTCCACTGTCAAAGAGCTCACTTCCTTGCTCATGGATGTATACATCTCACTGTCCAGTAACCTGAACATGATGGTTTTGTCTCCAACCATAGCCTGATCATGACACTCTGCATAACTAACGGTTTTTTCATCTTCCCTCTTCCTGGTCAATTCATAGAAGAGCTCCTCCATGTTCCAATCCTCATCCCTTCGTTCCTTGATCCATTTTATCCACAGGTCTGCCACCCCCATGCTAAGGCGGTAATCAAAGCCAACACCACCCCAATCAAAAGGTGCTGCAAGCCCGGGCATACCGCTCACATCTTCTGCAATGGAGATTGAATTTGGATTGACCTCTTTTGCAAGGATATTGGCCAGGGTAAGATAGGCAATGGCATCCTTGTCCTGGTTGCCGTCAAAGTAACATTCATATCCGTTGAAATCCTTTTCCAGCCCGTGGTCCAGGTAAACCATGCTGGTTATCCCGTCAAAACGGAACCCATCCAGTTTGTACTCACTCAGCCAGTATTTGCAATTGGACAACAAAAACCTCAATACCTCATCCTTTCCGTAATCAAAACACCTTGATTTCCAAGAAGGGTGCACACCCCTCTCCCCTGAATGGAAATAGAGGTTTTCACTGCCATCCATGCAAGAGAGACCCTCCAATTGGTTGGAAACAGAGTGTGAATGCACAATATCCATAACCACGGCCAAACCCAGGCCATGTGCATCATCCACCAGCTGCTTGAACTCTTCCGGGGTTCCAAACCTTGAACTTACAGCAAAAAAACCAGAGACCTGGTATCCGAATGACCCATAATATGGGTGCTCCTGGATAGCCATCAACTGTATAGTGTTGTATCCAAGTGAAGCTATATGTTTGAGTACATTTTTGCGGAAATGGTCAAATGTGGCCACCTCTGGTTTTTCCGAACTCATCCCTGTGTGGGCCTCATAAACCAAAGGCCTCTCAACTCTTCCCGGGTTTTCATTTTTCCAGACATATGGTTCAGGATCCCACACCTGGGCACAAAAAAGCTTGGTGTCTGGGTCTTGCACCGTCCTGACGGCATAGGCAGGAATCCTCTCTCCCTCTCCTCCGTCCCAACAAACCAGCCATTTGTACAAATGGCCATGGGATACCACTCCCTCATCCAGTTCCAACTCCCAATTTCCATTCCCGGAAGCCGAGAAACGGAACTTCCCATCTTTTTTCCACCCATTGAACTGTCCAATCAAATATAATGCAGTTGCATTGGGAGCCCACTCCCTAAAAACATATCCACCTTTGCCATTGCTGTGGCAACCATACCATAAATAGCCATTCACCTGCGATTCAAGGGTATTGCCGTATCCGGCAATTTGCAATTTGCGCAAAACCGAATAGGAATACCTTTCCCAAATCTGTTTTTTCCATGGCTCAAGCCAAGGATCATTTTTCCATAGTTCAAGTTCATCCATATGCTACTGCATTAATCCTGCACTTTCATCCTTGAACCCCCGTATTGTTTCGCGGCAGAACTTTATCAGTTCCAATGCCTTTTTCACCTCTCCGGTAACATCTTCCAATTGGGTAGACGGGTCCTCTATCTTCACTATCAACTCCTCCAGCTTTCCCAGAGCCTCCTTGTAGGTCATCTTATCTTTGTTTTCCATCTCAAATCAAATTTTTTACTTTTTTCACAATTTCACATTCCAACCTGCCATCCTTTAGCAAAACAGAGAGAGAATCTCCCACCTTTGCCTCTTTGGCAGAAAGCAACCTGCCGTTACCTTTGTAAACAATGGCAAAACCCTTTTCCAAAGAAGAGGCGGGATTTGCAGAGACCAACCTGGACTCCAGAAGTTCAATCCTGTGTTCTTCTTGCGAAGCCCTGTTTTTAAGTGCATTTGCAATCCTCAACCAATGTTTGTCAAGTTTTCCGTTCTCCGATTCAATCCTGCCCTGCAAGGCAATGAACAACTTCCTTGACAAAAAAGCCACCTGCTGTTCCTCTGCTGCAAAAACATCCAGCATAAAATCGGCTGCTGCAGTAGGTGTCTTTACCGATGTATGTGCCACCATGTCTGCTATATGATAGTCATGATCATGGCCAATACCTGTGACAACAGGGAGTGGGAACTGGGCAATGTTCACACACAGCTCGTAATGGTCAAAGCAAACCAGGTCCTGTGCTGCGCCTCCACCCCTCAGGATCATCACCAAGTCATAAGAGTCCAAATGTTCAGCTATCTTTTCAAGGGCGTTGATAATTCCGGCAGGAGCCGTATCTCCTTGCATGGGAGCAGGGAAAAGTACAGATTCAAACAAAAAACCAAACTCGTTCTGGTGAAGGTGCATCATAAAGTCACGGTAGCCTGCAGCATTCTCCGACGAAACCACTGCAATGCGTCTTGGCAACAACGGTATCTCCAACTGCCCGTTCATCTCCATCATCCCCTCTTTTTTGAGTCTGGCTATTGTTTGCTGCCTTTTGGCCTCCTGGTCACCTATTGTAAAAGAGGGGTCTATATCATTCACAACCAAAGAGAGTCCATATAGTTGCGAATATTGCACAGTAACGTTCACCAAAATCTTGAGCCCCCTCTCCAGAGGCCTCCCGGTTGTGGTTTCAAAAAAAGGTCTTAACATCCGGAATGTGGATGCCCATACAATTGCCTGGACCTTGGCCCTGACACCCCCGTTATCCGCTTTCTCAATAAGATCCAGGTAACAATGGCCTGCAGAGTGCAATTTCACCTCCCCGGTCTCTGCACGCAACCAAATCCTTGCTGGCAAAGAGCTTTCCACTACTCCTTTCAATTTGCTTTGTAGCTCAAAGAGCCCTACTATTTCCCTGTTGGACATTTTATCTATTTTAACAGCTTCCCTTACAAATATACACAATAATATTGTACCTTTGTCACATATTTTAAGTTATGAAAATCAAAGAAGCAATATTCTCGGGAAGTAGTAAAAAATTGGATGACAGGCCCAAAGAAAAATTGCCGGAGTTTGCATTCATAGGAAGGTCCAATGTTGGAAAATCCTCACTCATAAATATGTTGTGTGGCATGGGAAAGCTGGCCCACACCTCTTCCAAGCCAGGCAAGACACGGCTTATCAACCACTTCATGATAAACAAATCATGGTACCTGGTAGATTTGCCCGGGTACGGATATGCCAAGATTTCGCAAAAAGGAAGGGAAGAACTTGCTACAATCATCAGACATTACATCAATGGTTCTGCAGAGCTTGTCAACCTTTTTGTACTGCTGGACTCCCGGCATGAGATCCAAAAAATTGACATGGAGTTCATAAACAGCCTTGGAGAGGCCGGTGTGCCTTTCTCCATCATCTACACAAAATGTGACAAGATGGGCACCAACTCACTGGGGAAACAAATTGAACTAAACAACAATACATTAGGTCTTTACTGGGAAGAGCTTCCTCCAATCTTTGCAAGCTCGGCCGAAACCGGCAAAGGTAGGGACGAGATCCTGGATTATATAGAAAACTCAATAAACAACATAAAATAGTAGTCATGGACCATCAACACAAGATAAAAATCTTTTCCTGCAGGAGTTCCCGTTATCTGGCAGAAAAGATTGCAGCATCATTGAAACTAGATTTAGGAAAATCCAGCGTTACAGTTTTCAGCGACGGAGAATTCCAGCCTGCATTCGAAGAGAGTGTTAGGGGTGCAACTGTCTTCATTGTCCAAAGCACTATCCCTCCTGTAGAAAACATCTTTGAACTGTTACTGATGATAGATGCTGCACGCAGGGCAAGTGCATACAAGGTGATTGCCGTTATCCCGTACTTTGGATGGGCAAGGCAGGACAGGAAAGACCGCCCCAGGGTTCCCATAGGTGCAAAGATGGTTGCAAACCTGCTGGCAGCAGCAGGCTGTGACAGGGTCATGACTGCAGACCTTCACGCAGACCAAATCCAAGGGTTCTTCGATTTCCCGGTAGACCACATATATGCCAGCTCCATCTTCCTTCCTTACCTGAGGGACCTCAAACTGGAAAACCTCTCCATAGCAGCTCCCGACATGGGTGGGGCAAAAAGGGCAAATGCCTATTCCAGGATATTGGGTTGCCCGCTCATCATTTGCCATAAATCCAGGGAAAAAGCAAACGTGGTAGGCTCCATGACGGCAATCGGAGATGTGGAGGGCAGGAACATTGTCATTATAGACGATATGATTGATACTGCCGGCACAATTACCAAAGCAGCCGATATGCTCATGGACAAAGGAGCCCTGAGCGTAAGGGCACTTGCAACACATGCTGTTTTGTCCGGTCCTGCATTTGAAAGAATCAACAAATCTGAGCTCAAGGAGGTAATCATATCGGACACCATCCCTCTCAAACCAAATCCGGACAAAGATATGTCCAAGATAAAAATCCTTTCTGTGGCAGATATCTTTGCAGATGTCATAGACAAAGTATACAATTACCAATCTATCAGTTCCAGCTTTATTTTTTAGGATATGCCCGACTTCAATTCAGATATTGTTTATGCCAGGCTGGTAAAAGGGCTGGCGCGCTTTTTCAAGGAACAAGGTAAGGAAAAAGCTGTACTGGGACTATCTGGAGGTATTGACTCTGCCGTGGTTGCCGCAATCGCTGCAGAAGCCCTTGGCAAAGACAATGTACATGCCATCCTTATGCCATCTCCTTTCTCTACGCTTCACTCGGTCACAGATGCAGTTGAACTTGCCAGCAACCTTGGGATAGAACACAGTGTTGTCCCTATAGAGGGAATTTACATCAAATTCATGAGGGAATTGGAAGAGCTCTTTTGCGGTGATGTAAAAGGCATCACATCAGAAAACCTCCAAGCAAGAATCAGAGGCAGTTTGCTGATGGCCTACACAAACAACACCGGTGCTTTGCTCATAAACACTTCCAACAAAAGTGAACTGGCAATGGGGTACGGCACCTTGTACGGGGACCTCTCCGGTGCTATAATGGTCATTGCCGACCTTTACAAAACGCAAGTCTATTCAGTTGCAAACTACATAAACAGCATAAAAAAGGTAATCCCCCAATCTACCCTTACAAAAGAACCCTCTGCAGAATTACGTGACAATCAAAAAGATAGTGACTCGTTGCCCGAATACTCAATTTTGGACCCTGTTTTGCATGCATTGACAGAAGAGGGAAAAGATCCGGAAACACTGGTAAAGGAAGGTTATGAAAGGATTTTGGTAGACCGTGTTGTGAAACTCATAAAAGGGTCATCTTTCAAGGTACACCAATTACCACAAATATTACAACTTGGCCAACACCCTCTGGTTCCGGAAAGTAAATGTTTCAAATGTTTTTAACCATGCAACTGATCTTAATAACAATAGCTTTTGTCGCATTATGTGTGTTCCTGCTCTCTTTCAATATCATTTTCCGAAAAGAGGGTAAATTCCCCGATACAGAAATCGGACACAACAAAGAGATGCGCAAAAAAGGGCTCATGTGTGCCAAGTCCGAAGAAAAAATCTTATGGAGTAAAAATCGCAAAGGGGCTGTGCAAACAGAGAGCACAGAGGGATGCTCCTCATGCTCGTGTTGTTGCAGCGGAGAATAAATTACCAATATTTGATTATCTTTGCCGCTTATGAGTATTGTAGCTATAGTGGGACGTCCCAATGTGGGTAAGTCCACCCTTTTCAACCGCCTTGTAGGAATGAGGCAAGCCATTGTTGACCAAATTGCAGGTGTCACGCGAGACCGCCACTACGGACGTTGTGAATGGAATGGCAAGGAGTTTTCTGTTATTGACACAGGTGGTTATGCCGTTAATTCCGATGATGTCTTTGAAGAAGAGATCCGCAAACAGGTCTTGCTGGCAATAGAAGAGGCAGACCTTATAATGTTCATGTGCGATGTACACACTGGCATAACAGATTATGATTCTGTAATTGCAGAGGTTTTACGCAAAACAAAAAAACCGGTCCTGTTGGTAGCCAACAAAGTGGACACCTCGGACAGGATGTTTGATATTCACCAATTCCACGCTTTTGGCCTGGGAGAACCATGGCCTATTGCTTCTGCAAACGGGAGCGGGACCGGGGACCTTCTTGACAAACTACTGGAACTTCTTCCGGAGGATGCTCCCGAAGAAGAAAAAAGGGACCTGCCACATATAGCAATAGTAGGTAAGCCCAATGTCGGCAAATCATCTTTGACCAATGCACTGCTTGGCCAGGACAGGAATATTGTCACCCCGGTTGCAGGAACTACCCGTGATTCAATCTCATCTTACTATAACAAGTTCGGGCATGAATTCATGCTTGTGGATACTGCAGGCCTAAGGAAAAAGAACAGGGTAAAGGAAGACCTTGAATTCTATTCTGTCATGAGGTCTGTCAGGGCAATAGAATATTCCGATGTATGTATCCTGATGATAGATGCACAGGAAGGTATAGAACATCAGGACATGTCCATATTCAACCTGATAATCCGCAACCGTAAAGGATGCGTTATTGTGGTCAACAAGTGGGACACCATAGAAAACAAGGAATCCAACACAATGAAGGAATTCACGGCTACTATCAAGCAAAGGATTGCTCCATTCGTGGATATTCCAATCATCTTCACTTCGGTAATCAATAAACAAAGGATACTTGATGTTCTCAACGAGGCAGCAAAGGTCTATCAAAACAAGACCAAAAGGGTACCAACATCCAAACTGAACGATGTGATGTTACCCGAAATAGAAAAATACCCGCCACCAGCCATCAAAGGGAAGTATATAAAAATCAAGTTTGTAACCCAGCTGCCAACCCCTTCGCCCTCTTTCGCATTCTTTTGCAACCTTCCGCAATATGTAAGGGACGATTACAAAAGGTACCTGGAAAACAGGCTCAGGGAAAATTTCGATTTCCATGGAGTTCCAATCCAATTGTTCATGCGCCAAAAATAAACTAGAAATATCTTTTTCCCGGAATCCTTACCACAAAGGCAGCTCCTTCCAGCCTTTGTGATTTTTCGTAATGAACCGTTCCCTGGCTCTGCTCCATGATGCTCCTGCAAATGGCCAGTCCCAGTCCCGTACCTCCGGACTTGGTGGTGAAATTAGGTTTGAACAACCTGTGGGTCAAACTATCCGGAACACCTGTACCATTGTCCTCAACTGCTATCCTGTAAAAAGGCTCCTCCCAGTCAATAGAAACAATTATCCTTCCATCTTCAAGGTTCTCGACAGCCTGGACTGCATTTGAAATAAGGTTCACGAAAACCCTTGTGAGTTGTGTCTTGCGTGCCAGCACAAATGCATCCTTGATATTGCTTTCGAACATCAAAGAGACATTATCCCTGGTATTGAACAAAATTATCTGCTCCCTGATCAATGTGTTCAAATCGAAGCGGGACTGCTCCTCTGAATAGAACCTGGAAAAACTGGAGAACTCTCCGGCAGCTTCCGATAATATATCTATCTGCTCTATCAACGATTTTGCAAGGGCATCAAACCTGTCTGTCCAATCCGGTACATCCTGTTGCTTCAACCTCATCATATGCTGTATGCTCAAACGCATGGGGGTAAGCGGATTCTTTATCTCATGGGCTATTTGCCTTGCCATCTCCCTCCAGGCCTGCTCCCTCTCTCCCTGGGCCAGCCTTTGTGTACTTTCATTCACATCGTCCACCATCTTGTTGTATGCAGCAACCAATATACCCAGTTCATCCCTGTTGTTGTAATTGATATGTTCTGGTTTTTCGGAAATATCCAAAAGCTGCATTTTCCGGCTTATCTCTATCAACGGGCGGGAGATTGAATTGGAAAGGGCTATCCCCACAAAAACCGCACCTATCAACAACAGTATGTATATGTTTATTATTGCTGCAATTATGGAAGATGCATCTTCCCTGAAATCACTCTGCCTGGAAAAATATGGAATATTGACGATTGCAATCAACTTACCTTCTACATTAAAAAGAGGCGCATACAATGAGTAGTACATCAAATCCCCAATCTTTTCCCTGTTTACAAACTGTTTCTTGTTGTTGTGCACAATCTCCCTGAATGCATCAGGATTCATCCTTGCACCCAAAAGAAACCTGTCAAAAATCTCATTTCTGGTGGTCCTTAGCAGCAATCCATCTGCCCTGTAAACATTTATATCCACCTGGGCTGTTCCCGACAACCTGTTCATCTCTTCCAGCAACCTGAGGGTGTTGAACTGCGGGTCGTTGAAACGAGTTGCAAACTTGCTGTAGTAACTAAGGGAACTTTGCACGGAATTCATCTTCTCTTCCATCTGTGAACGGATGTTTTCATTGAAGTACCTCACAGAAAACCATATGCTTCCAGCACCAATGGCCAAAAGAGCAAACACCAGGGACGATATTATCAACACCATTATCTTCCATCTAAAGGAGTTTTTGGGAACATTGTACAACAGGTTGATTTTCCTTATCCGGAGCATGCCTAGTATAACCAGAGAATAGAGCAGCATAAGGTAAGAGAAGGATACCAAGTATGGGAAAATTGTCCTTTCGGGCCGTGACATCACAATAATGTTCTCTTCTGAAACCTTGTTCACGAAGTGGATATAACCTTCTCCCCTTTCCATCTGGTACCCAGACTCATACTCATTTTCGTTATTGATAGGGTAATTAAAACTTCCCCCATATGATACTAGTCTGTTGTTAAGGTATTTGCCATATGAATAGCCGCCCGGAATATTGAATCCCTCAATTTTTTTATGGTCTATCAATAGGTCCGGAAAGCCTACTGACTCCCTTAAAAACTTACTATCCAGCTCTATATACAAACGAAACTCCCTCCCGGCCCTGTAGTATGGAAATACTCCCAAATAACTTATCTTGCCATTGTAGTTGTTCAAGAAGAAAAAACGAGACCTCTCTCCCAAAGGGGAGCCATATCTCATTATCTCATTTTGGTAATGGGTATTACACAATTGCGACTCCTGGCTTGAAACATCGTTTATGATAAAAGTGTTTTCCAAACATGGGACCAGCCTCATGTCGTAGCGTTGCAGGATATTCCAGAAATAGGCCTCTGCAAGCCTGTTGTGGACAATCTCCAAAGTGTTGTTCACAATATCTATATCTGTGCTGACAGTGATCCAGGTATATATAATAGGGTCATTCTCTATGAATTTTTCAAAACCCCTTAATTGCAACTCCAGGTTAAGATCCCTCTCAACAGACATTTTTGTAGTCCAAACCCTGTTCCTGTCATACTCCTTCTGGAATCCGTAGTAACTGACAATAGCAAGTGTATACAACGATATTGCAGTAATATAAATCATGAGAGGCTTCCTTTTCATGAAGGACTTTACACGTTTCCTTCCAAAGAAGGGTCTTAACAACTGCAACGACAACACCAAGGCCATGAACAAAAGCGAGTAACTCACATAAACAAGCAGGGTATAAATATCTATCTCACTAATACGGAAGGGCTCCATTGTAATATTGGAGTTCATTATAAGGGAATGGATGCTGTAGTGGATATAAGGGACTATTGCCAAAGGAATTGCCAAAAAGAGCAATCCCATCCCTAATTTGAACCACCTGGAAGAATCCAGAACCAGTCTTGCAAGTGATATCCTTATCATAAACAGGGATGCCACCAACAACACAATCATCATGTTGTTTATGAGCAAATCTCCCAACGAACTGAACAATCCGTAATCGGCATATAGGTTTGGAGAGAAAATCTCAAGTTCTCCCTGAAGCTCCTTTGCCTGGTACATTGCCACAAACCTTACCAGCACCATACCCGCCAAAAGCAAAAAGAAATCCCATACCCTCCTGTTTTTCCTCAGGTTTGCAAACAGTGCAAGCATCACGAATAAAATCGCAAACCACCTTAACAGTACCCCTGTCTCCTCTGCAGTGGAGGGAAGGTTTTTAAGTACAGAAAAAAGTACCCCTCCGTTTTTTCCGTGGATTATGTAAGACTCGTCGTAGGTAACAGGCACAATGGACAATTGTCTCCTCAAAGAGAGGTTTGGATTTATTTTGTTGCTCAATACCGCATTCTCTGTGGGATAGTCTGTTTGTATAAGCAGAGCTGCAATGACAGTCTGGTTCTCTTTGATGTAAACATTCACCACATACCAGGCAGAACCAAGGTTGACATATTGTTCGGACAAACTCAGGTATGCCAGGGGGGTGTTGGTGACTACCCTGCTGTTCAAATGGTTTATACGGTACCCGAAAGGAAAGAAATCTATATCGTCATTTGCAATGGGAAACTGGTTTATCCAGGAGTGTATCGTATCATTGAAATAACGGTACAGGACCATATCCTCCGGAAACTCTTCAAAATGGACAAATTCATCATCCGGCAAATCCAGTGTTTGCTGGGCATATTGCTCCAGAACCAATTGCCTTTTGTGAATCACATCTTCCAGCCTGGAGACCTCCCTGTCCAGTGAAACTGCAGAAGAGAACTCCATGAAAGATGCCAATGTGAATACCAAGGCTGCAACCCACAATATGGTTGTCCTTCTCTTTATAATCTCTTTGAATGTTGCTTCTATCATCCTGTAATTTTACTTGTGGTGGTAAGGTTCTCCCTTAATTATTGTAAAAGCCCTGTAAAGCTGTTCTACAAAAACCAACCTTACCATCTGGTGGGAGAATGTCATTGGAGAGAGGGAAATCATTTGATTGCTCCTGTCATACACTTGGTTGGAAAAACCGTAGGCACCTCCTACTGCAAACACCACCCTTTTGACACCCTTTAGCATGAATCCCTGGATCTTTGATGAAAACTCCTCCGATGTCAACCCTTCTCCCTTGGCATCCAATAATACCAACCAATCGGAATCGGAAATATTCTTGAGAATCAGCTCACCCTCCTTATCTTTGATTTGGCTCTCAGTAAGTGCCGATGCCTTTTTCAATTCCGGAATCTCTTTCCTGGAATAAGTACAATAGTGCTTAAGCCGGTTTTCATACAGCTTTATACCCTCCGGAAGATATCCGGAATCGGTTTTGCCGGTAAGAAGTAGTTCTATTTTCAATTAATCCAAACATTGGTCTCTCGCAAAATTACTATTAATTTGAGATTTGTCCAGAATTTATGTTAATTTTATCTTTTGAACCAATGGCTTAGTTTTTGCTTCTTCTAATTTACATGAAGGAGAAAAGTGTGATTATGAAACGTATTTTACTTGTTTTTTTATTGTTGGTCAAGGCATTCCCTGCTTTATATGCGTCCCAGGATCAAGATCAGGATGTCTTTGTACCAATCACAAAGTATATCCAAAATGGTGATGCCGAAAGGCTTTCTGCCTGGTTTGCCCCAAACCTGGAAATTGACATTCTGGGCAACGCCATAGTTTGCAGCAAACAACAAGCAAAACAAATCATGAAGGAGTTTTTCAACGAATACTCTCCCAAGAACTTCAGTGTTGCATATAAATCGGGAAAGGCACCCATGAAATATGCAATTGGCACCCTTAATGCCGGAGGAAGCAAATTCCGTGTCACCCTTTTTGTAAAAACGCAAAAGGACGGCAATTTCATACAGCAATTGAGAATAGAAAAAGAGTAGCCTTGGCAAGGCTATTTATCAACGAAACACCGGCTTGGCATAAGCCAACACATCGTCTTTGGTTATAACATTATTGCTCAAGATCATAAGCCTTTCTACAACATTCCTCAACTCCCTTATGTTTCCTGTCCATTTATATCCGGCAAGCTCCTCTATTGCTTCGGGCTCAATCTCCCTTGGAGGCATCCCGTTTTCATTGGAAATCTGGTCCAAAAAATGTTTTGTGAGCAAAGGAATATCCTCTTTCCTCTCGCACAAAGGAGGAACATGTATCACTATCACACTTAACCTGTGGTAAAGGTCTTCCCTGAAGGATCCCTTCTCTATCTCCTGGGAGAGGTTCTTGTTTGTAGCTGCAACAACCCTCACATTGACATTGATATCCTTGTCGCTGCCTACCCTGCTGATTTTGTTCTCCTGCAATACCCTTAGCACCTTGGCTTGTGCAGCCAGGCTCATATCGCCAATCTCGTCCAGGAACAGTGTCCCTCCGTCTGCCTGCTCAAATTTACCTTTATGCTGCTTGACTGCAGATGTAAAAGCTCCCTTTTCATGACCGAACAACTCACTTTCAATCAACTCCCCTGGGATTGCGGCACAGTTTACCTCTATGAATGGCATTGTATTACGTTGGCTTTTTTCATGCAACCATCTTGCCACCAACTCTTTACCTGTACCATTCGACCCGGTTATCAATACCCTGGCATCGGTTGGTGCCACCCTTTCTATCATCTCCTTTATCCTGCCTATAACAGGTGAAACACCAACTATCTCTGGTATCCTGGAAACCTTTTTCTTTAATATCTTGGTCTCTTTCACAAGGTTGGTCCTGTCTGTCGCATTCCTCAAGGTTATCAGGATACGGTTAAGGTCCAATGGTTTTTGAATGAAATCGAATGCACCTTTCTTTATACACTCCACGGCAGAGTCAATTGAACCATGCCCCGATATCATTATCACGGACGAATCCACGTTTAATTCCCCCAGTTTGTCCAGCAACTCCATCCCATCCATGTTGGGCATCTTGATATCAGAAAAAATTACATCGTAATTATCCGACGTGGCCTTTTCAAGCCCCTCCACCCCATCTGCCGCCAATGTCACATCATGGCCTTCAAACTCCAGGATCTCTTTCAGTGTGTTCCTAATAGACTTCTCGTCGTCAATTATCAAAAGTTTCATAATATCATTTTGTTTGTTATTCTTTTGTTTGAATGGTAGCGGCAAACTCCGACATATATCCCTCTTTGAGCGAGTAAGAAGATTGGTACAACTCTGTTATACCCGACCTGCCTATAACGTGGTCCACGAAAATACTTCCCAGAACCATATACTCTGCCCTTAACGGAGACATCCCGGCCATTGCAAAACGCTCTTGTTTTGTAGAGGAAAGCAGTTTGCCGTGCAATGCATGGAACTTGTCCAATGGCAGCTCCTTTGCAGGAATTGAAAAGTCATCTTCCGGATCTATAAGCTCCCTCAAGGTGTCAAAAGATCCCGAAGAACCAATCATCAATTTGGGAGAGTGCTTTTCAATCTCTTTGTAAAAAGGTTCCAGGACAAAGTCCAGATGTTCAATATATTTGACAATCTCTTCTTTTGCAATAGGATCGGACGGAGCCAGAAGCTCCTTCATCCTTATCACTCCCAAAGGAAAACTCTGCTTCCAGTAAATCTTGTCCTTGTCTGCAATAATCAGTTCATTGCTTCCACCCCCCACATCTACCATAAGAACCTTCTCTTTGTACAGCAGTATAGACTCCCTTATTCCTTTGTAAATCAACTCAGCCTCACGATCACCTGAAATGATGTCCAAATCAAATCCAAACTTGTCCTTTACCATTTGCACCAATAACTGCCCGTTGGAAGAATCCCTCACTGCAGAGGTGGCAAATGCCTTGATGTGCTGTACGCCTCCAAAAGCCTCAATTTCATTTGTAAGTTTGGCCAAAGCATCCATGGAAGAGTTAAGGGCATTTTCTGTAAGTGAACCCCTTTGGAAGCCCCCCTCCCCTATATGTGAGCCAATTTTCGAAACCTTTTTTATATCACACTTATTCTTTGACACCTGGGCAATTAACAGATTAAATACATTTGTACCCAGGTCAAAAACCGCAATTCTCATCAACTATTTTTTTACAAAGATAATCCTTTTTTATGTATGTTTGTCCTTTATACAAGTATGGACAAAAGAGATATCATAATAGCAATAGACGGCCACTCTTCTACAGGCAAAAGTACTTTTGCCAAGGCAATATCCAAAAGTTACGGACTCATTTATGTAGATACCGGAGCCCTTTACCGCGGGGTTACCTTGGTGGCGGCAAGGAACAATGCAAGCAATATGGAGAGCAGGCACGACATTGAAAAACTTTCGGACATCCTTCAAAATGTCTCTTTCGAATTCCTCAAAACAGCACCCGACGGGTCGGGGGAGTTGCATCTTAACGGAGAGAACATAGAGAAGGAGATACGTTCGCTGGAAATTGCCCAAAAGGTAAGCGAGGTTGCTTCCCAGCCATTTGTAAGGGATTTTGTAGATTCCATCCTTAAGGAATATGGGACAAAAAGAGGTGTTGTAATGGATGGAAGGGATATAGGGACTGTCGTTTTTCCCGATGCCGACCTCAAGATATTCATGACTGCAGATGCTTCAATAAGGGCCCGCAGAAGATACAACGAGATTTTGGCAAAAGGCGGGGTGGCAGATTACCAAGAGGTTCTTGAGAATGTCACCGAAAGGGACAAGATGGACGAAACCAGGGAAACAGCTCCTTTAAAAAGGGCTCCGGATGCAATTTTGCTGGATAACAGCAATATGACACAAAACGATCAAATGCTATGGATAGAAAAGATATTAAAGGAAAAATGGGGCTTGTCCCCGTCGTAGATCAAAAATCGGGATTCTGCTATGGTGTTATAAGGGCAATCAAACAAGCAGAAACCTATTTGAAAGATAATAACCAGCTTAAATCACTCGGTTCAATAGTACACAACAAACAGGAGGTAGAAAGGCTGCACTCCATCGGGATTGAAGTGATAGGGCACAATGAGCTTGAACAATCAAAAAACACTACACTCCTCATACGCGCACACGGCGAACCTCCCTCTACATACGAAACTGCAAAAAAAAACAACCTTAAGGTTATTGATTGCACTTGCCCTGTTGTTTTGAAACTCCAGGAGAGGTTGAAAAAAGGGTACGAAGAGATAAAACCAGAAAACGGGACCATCGTGATTTTCGGAAAGAAAAACCACGCAGAGGTCAACGGATTGCTGGGACAGGTAAACGGAGATGCTATTGTTGTAGAAAACAAGCAAGACCTTGAAGTTATAGACTACACTCATCCTATAACTATCTTTTCCCAAACCACCAAAGACCCATCTGCATTTTCCGAGATTGTGACCGAAATTAAAAAAAAGGCAAAGGAGGCAGGGTTACCTTCCGACAAACTCACAACCCACAACACAATTTGCAAGCAGGTTTCCTCCAGGCATCCCAACCTCAGGGGATTCTCCGCATCGAACGATGTGATACTGTTTGTCAGCGGACAGGAGAGTTCCAACGGAAAGGTGCTTTTCGAAACCTGCAAAAGCACCAACCCCAGGTCCTACAAAATAGAAAGGGAGTCAGATATCCTTTCGGAGTGGTTCAATCCGGGTGAAAAAGTGGGGATTTGCGGAGCCACATCAACACCTACATGGCAGCTGGAAAAAATAGCCCAATACATTAAGAATCTTTGAAAATGGAAACCCTCTATGCAAATGTGATCCTCCCTCTGAAACTCCAGATGGAGGTAAGTTACATCATTCCTGCACACCTGCACAACATAGTGAAAAGAGGTAGCTTTATAAAAGCCAACATTGCAGGAAGGGATGTGGTAGGAGTGGTGACAACCACTACCACCCGGCATCCAGGTTTCAAAGGAGAGATCAAAGAGTTTGAGCAGGTACTGGACATCAAGCCAATGACCCAAAACCAATTCACTTTCATAGATTGGGTCTCCAAATACTATATGTGTACAAAAGGAGAGGTGCTCAAGGCAGCTTCCGGCAACTTCATGAACAACCCGCATGAAGGAACTATCAGGAAAAAGAGATCTTCCAAAAACATTAAAGAAAAAAGCAATGGCAATACACAGGAGATAATCCTTTCCGCCGAACAACAGGCTGCTTTTCGGATATGCACAGAAAACATATCCAAAAAGATCCCAACCCTGGTAAAAGGGGTCACAGGCTCCGGAAAGACAGAACTCTACATGCACCTGGCACAAGAAACATTGTCACAGGGAAAGAGTGTCCTGTACATGGTACCGGAAGTAGCCCTTAGCAGGCAATTGACAAACCGTCTTGAAAAACAGTTCCGGGACAAGCTACATATATTCCACTCCAAAATATCTGCGGGAGCACGCAACAGGACCCGCGAAGCTCTCAGAAACGAGGATTCCCCTGTGATAGTGCTGGGTTTGCGCTCCTCCGTTTTTTTGCCGTTCCAAAACCTGGGTTTGGTGATAGTTGACGAAGAGCACGACAGCAGTTACAAACAGAATGAACCTGCACCCAGGTACAACGGGAGGGACAGCGCACTTATGCTTGCAAAGATTTTCGATGCCGGAGTTATCCTGGGCTCTGCAACCCCTTCCCTGGAATCGCTATATAACTACCAGGCTGGCAGGTATGGGATTGCCATTCTGGAAAAACAGTACCACTCTGCAAAACCAAGCAGCGTAGAGATCATAGACACATTGAGGGAAAAGAGGAATGGGTCCATGACAACTCTTTTTTCCAAGAAGGTTCTCAAAGCAATTGAAGAGAAGCTCAGCAACAAGGAACAGGTACTGGTTTTCCGTAACAGAAGGTCATACTCTCCAATGGTACAATGCATGTACTGTGGTGATATCCCTTCTTGCTCAAACTGCAATGTATCCCTCAACTACCATAAAAACAAAGGGACCCTGGAATGTCATTATTGCCAGTACAGCAAAAGGTTTGCCAATATTTGTACTTCATGCGGCAAGCCCGGACTCAAAGAGAGGGGATGTGGAACAGAAATGATAGAAGAAGAACTACGCCACCTCTTTCCCAATGCAGTGATTGGCAGGTTAGATGCAGAAACAACATCCAGCAAGAGCCGCGAAGAGAAAATACTGAAAGAGTTTGCCGGCGGAAACACAGACATCCTTGTGGGCACCCAAATGGTTAGCAAAGGATTCGATTTTGATAAACTTAGCCTGATAGTCCTTGTGCAGGCAGACAGCATGCTCTCTTCCGAAGATTTCAGGGCTGGCGAAAAGGCAATGCAGATGCTTGTCCAACTTGCAGGAAGGGGCGGAAGAAGGGACAAACAGGGTCACATTATGGTGCAAACGGCACAACCTCAAAACAGGATATACACCCTTTTTGCAAAAGGCAAAGATGGCACAGCCCAGGAGATGGAAGAGAGGAAACTTTTCAAATACCCCCCATATGTCCGTTATCTGAAAATCATTGTCAAACACCGTAACAAAGAAAAATTGGACAGCTTTGCAAAAATGGTTGCACAAATGCTACCCAAATGGGGTGTGGACAATTTCACAGGTCCGGTTCCTCCGCCTGTGGAGTGGGTAAAAAGGGAATACATTACCAACTTCTGGATTAAACTTGAACGGAAAAACAATAGTTCCATTGTTAAGAGCACAATTTTTGCAGGGATGGAATTACTTGTGAAAGGCTACGGAAAAGGAGCCACAATTACTTTTGATCCCGATCCTTTGTAATGCAACCGAAATTCGAAAGAATTTCGTAAATTTGCATGATAGACCGGATAATATTCTACAAAATACAATGGGAAAAATAATAGCAATAGCCAATCAAAAAGGGGGCGTAGGCAAAACCACCACAGCCATAAACCTTTCGGCATCTCTGTCGGTTTTGGAAAAAAAGGTGCTTTTGGTAGATGCCGACCCACAGGCAAACTCTACTTCGGGACTCAATTTTGACCCTGACTCTACCTCAAAACTCACCCTTTACGAGACATTGATAGGGTCCAAGTCACTGAATGACATCCTTCTTGACACAGAAATAAGCGGTCTTAAACTGGCCCCCTCCCATATAAACCTGGTGGGTGCAGAGATAGAAATGCTGAATATCCCCGAACGGGAACTGGTTTTGAAAAAACAACTGGAACTTGTAAAAGATCAGTTCGACTATATAATCATTGACTGTTCCCCCTCATTGGGAATAATCACAATCAACTCATTGTCTGCAGCAGACTCGGTGTTGATTCCGGTACAGTGTGAGTATTTTGCACTTGAAGGACTTGGCAAGCTTTTGAATACAATCAAATTGGTCCAAAACAGGTTGAATACTGCACTTAAGATAGAGGGCTTCCTGCTCACCATGTTCGATGGAAGGACACGCCACTCAAACCTGGTAGTGGACGAAGTCCGTAACCACTTTTCCGATATGGTTTTCAAAACCGTCATACAAAGGAATGTAAGGCTCACAGAGGCTCCTTCCCACGGGAAACCTGTGATATTGCACGATGCATTGTCTACGGGAGCAAACAATTACCTTAACCTCGCCAAAGAGATAATAACTAAAAACCAGTAACATGAAAAGATCTGCCTTGGGAAGAGGGCTTGGAGCCCTTATATCGGATGTCGACAATTTGAACCTTAACCGCATCAGGCCTGAGGGTGAATTCACTCCTGCTTCCATTTCGGAGATACCAATGGAAATGATAGAGGCAAATCCCTTTCAACCAAGAAGCAGTTTCGACAATGATTTACTGGAAGAACTAGCAGAATCAATAAAGGTTCTGGGGCTAATACAGCCCATTACAGTCAGGCTTGCAGAGAACGACAAGTATCAAATAATCAGCGGAGAAAGGCGCTTCAGGGCGGCAACTCTGGCCGGGCTCACACATATTCCCGCATATATCCGTACGGCAGATGACCAGGGTATGCTGGAGATGGCCATAGTAGAGAATATACAACGGGAAAACCTTGATTCCATTGAGGTTGCCCTAAGTTTCCAACGTCTCATAGAGGAGTGCGACCTCACACAGGAAGAGATGGCCGAGAGGGTTGGCAAAAAAAGAGCTACAATAACAAATTACCTTAGGCTGTTAAAACTGCCTGCCGAAATCCAGCTTGCCCTAAGGGCAAAGAAAATTTCCATGGGGCATGCACGTGCCTTGTTGGCTTTGGATTCACCTCGCAAACAGCTTAAACTTTGCAACTCTATTATTGAGAATGACCTTTCTGTAAGGCAAATAGAAGAAAAAATCAGGAAAATCACAGAACCTGCTTCAAAATCAAAATCAGAAGAGTATTCGCAGGAACTTGACGAATCCTATTTCAAACTGCTTGAATTCCTGGGAAAATATTTCAACAACAACATAAGTCTCAAACGTGACGAGAAAAAGGGAACAGGATCCATCACAATCCGTTTCAATGGCGATGATGAAGTGATGGATTTTATCAAGGCTATTGAAAAGACAAACCTGTAACTGCCCCATGAAAATTTTCAAAACAGTAGTACTTGGAACTATCTTTTTGTTGTGGAGCCAGGTTTCGTTTTCCCAAATCCAGGGGCAAATGAGGCAAATTGGGCCTCCGGGTTCCCAAAACACCCAGCAACAACAAGAAGAGGACTCCCTATACCAAGGGAGTACCCGGGAACCATACTCTTTGAAAAGATATTTCAACAGCTTGGCAGGAAAAGACAGCATGAACATATCGCGGATGTGGGGGGGCTCCTTCCTGTTGCCAGGCTCTGCACAACTTTACAACAAACAGTATTGGAAAATACCCGTTGTGTATGCATCCATAGGAGGATTCATGTATGCAGGCTACAACAACAATCTCAAATGGCTGGATACCGGCCAGGACAAATACCGCCAAAACCGTGACCTTTTCTATATTGGGGCCGCCCTCTCATACTGGGGCTCTGTCATGGATGGTGTGGCAAATTTCAAATACCACAAGAAAGTACTTCCGGCAAGGGCTTCTCTATACTCTGCCATGCTCCCCGGCCTGGGTCAGGTTTACAATGGAGATTACTGGAAAATCCCCATTTTTTATGGAGGATTCATTGTTACCGGATATTTCATATCCTCCAACAACACTCAATTCAAAAGATACAAAAACTTGTATTACCTCTCCAGCGACCCCGAAAATTCAGATTACCAAAACATCAATCCAGAGACCATGAAATATTACATGGACTCTTACAGAAGGCTCAGGGATTATTCCATCCTTGCGGGAGTTTTGGTTTATGCATTGAATATTATTGACGCCAATGTATTTGCGCATTTACAGGATTTTGATGTCAGCGACGATTTGTCGGCATCTTTTGCTCCCGGTGTGGTTATGCCTTTAAACCCGAATTTTGCATATAATATGAACCCTGCGGTCGGTTTCAGGTTAAATATTAAATTCTAATCATAAATTACAAAACAGAAGGATGAAAAAAACTATCATTGCTACTTTGTTATCGCTTACAACGCTTTTTTATTCCAACCAAGCGGAGGGACAGATTTTCAAACAGATTTTCAAAGGAAGTGGGGAGTCCAAAAAAGAGCTGAAAAAAGAGATAAGTACCCTGCAAAGGACAATTGATTCTCTCAGGCAAGAACTGGAATTAAGTGCAATCCCAATCATAGATACTGTTACCGTGAACGACTCCATAAACCCCGGGGGTCTTAATTTTTTTGACAGTGAAGACTTTATAGAACCAACTGTTTCCACAGACAGTTTGCTGAGTGTGTGGTACCTGCAAAACTCATTAACTTTGGACGATGGATCTGTGATAGACCTGGACAGCGAGACCCTCACCTCTGATATCCCGGATTCTGTATACATCCAAAGGCTGAAATCCATCAACTCGTTTATCCCGCTGCCATACAACAACATTGTAAAAAACCATATCATCTACTACACCCAAAGGATTCCCAACAAAATAGATGCTATTTTGGGTTTGTCGGGATACTATCTTCCACAATTCGAGGAGATACTGGACCAGTACGACCTTCCCAAGGAACTGAAGATAATGGCCATTATTGAATCTGCACTAAATCCAAAAGCCGTATCCAGGGCAAATGCAAAGGGAATGTGGCAATTCATGTACAGGACCGCACTTCAATACAATTTGCGGATAGACTCTTATGTGGACGAACGTCTTGACCCTATTGCTTCCGGTCATGCAGCAGCAAAATACATGAAGGATTCATATTCCATTTTCGGGGATTGGTTGCTTGCGATAGCCTCGTACAACTGCGGCCCCGGCAATGTGAACAAGGCGATAAGGAGAGCTGGCTCAAGGGAGTTTTGGAAAGTTTATCCATATTTACCAAGGGAAACCAGAGGGTATGTTCCATCTTTTGTAGCAGCATTGTATACTTTAAACTACTACAAGGAACACCGGATAAGTCCAAGGGCGGTGGAAGTGCCCGCACATGTAGATACCTTCATGATAAGGAAACCACTCCATTTCGGACAAATTTCAGAACTGCTGGGAATACCCAAAGATGTAATCGGCGACCACAACCCGCAATACATAAAGGAGGTTATCCCTGGAAACGAAAAAGGCAATATATTAAGACTCCCATACACCTATACCAACTCATTCATAGACAACGAAAAGGATATTTACACCTACAAAGACAGCATATTCTTCAATCCTATCGTGTTTAACGAAAGCAAAGCTGCGGCAACCTCTGCAAGAAGTTCCGTTACACATGTGGTAAAAAGAGGTGAAACACTCAGCCATATCGCTATTAAATACAGTGTGAGGGTACGGGATATCCAGGCATGGAACGGAGTGAGGACAATCATCAGGCCAGGCCAACGCCTTAGGATATACACATCCAATCCTCCTTCTGCTTCATACAGCGGGTCAGAACCTGCTACAACAAAATCCGGTGGGTATGTAATGTACACTGTAAAACGTGGAGACAACCTCTGGGATATTTCAAGGAAATTCAACGGTGTAAGTCTCAATCAGATAATGCAACTGAACGGGTTCAACAAGAACAGCAAGATCATGCCGGGCAAAAAAATACGTATCAAACCAATATAGTCAAAACCTGATCCTCATCTGGAATTTCAGTTCACTGACAAATGGGTCTTGACTTTGGTCGGACCCGTTTTTTTTATCCATTGTATAATAAAATGAGCCATATTTGAACCAAAAGTCGAGGTTTCGTGAGATATTTGCCTTCAAGTTAAGGTACCATCTGAATCCACGGCCATAATACAAAGCACTCCTGAACTGGTACAAGATATCCCTTTCGTAGCTGTATAGCCTGTTCTGCCATTCGTCCGCACTAAACCAACCAAAACGAGCACTCACATCCATTGCCAAACGTTTGATTTTAAACACCACATCTTGTTGAAGGTTATACCCGTAAGAATGGTTGCCAAAAGGTCCTGCAGCTGAAACCTGGCCTCTTGTTTGAAGCAACAAGTTCTGCGACGGATTCATCTTATAGTCCATCCTTGAAACAAGCCGTTCTTTTGTGACTGAGGTAAACCAAGAAACATCCCCCGGCAAACAATCGTTCAACTGGAGCTTGCAAGCAATCTTATGATAGTCAAGGGCAAGAAGGGTCCATATAGAAATATCCATATGCTTTGAAAGTTTGGTGGTAGCACTCACGTTCAAAGCTGGCAAACCCTCCCTGCTTTGTTGTTTATGTGTTGTCAATGGATTGGAAAAACCTTTCTGCTTGTAATCCACCACCAAAGAAACAAGACTTCCCTGTTTGCTCCTTGCAGAGATTCCAGTGACCAAAGCACCCCTTTTGCATATATCCAATGCACCCTCTCCATACCATAAAAGCTTTCCATACACTTTCTTCCAATGCAATGAGAGGTTCCCTCTTTTATTCCCTGCAATTTTATTGGTCTCAAGTTCAAATGTATCTTTGCCTGCATAAGGCAAAGATTGAGAAACCCCCACAAACACCAAACCCAGCTTCAACGAGCCTGCTTCGTAATTGGAGGTTGCAGCAACCATATTCCTGTCCAAACTCTTTTTCCTCTCTATTGTGACTGGGCTGTCATGGATACCTGTAACCAAAAGGGAAGTATACCCATCCGGAGTAATGCGAGCGTCCAAACCTCTGCTAGAGAACATAAGGTCAAATACCCACTTCCCTTTTCCAAAGGTGGTAGCCAATCCTTTGAACGATCGGTTTTCATCTGCAGAGCCATACACGGTAGGGTCATACTCTCTTTTCACTACTGCAGACGGATCGGTCAAAGAGTTCAGGGAAAACCCATTCCACAAAACCAACCCTTGGCCCTCCCTTGCTGTGTATGAACCCACAACCAAGTTTCTTATGAATCCCTCGCCACAGTACGAGGCTCCCGCAGAAAAATAATCCAGTCCATGTTCTCCCGGATCCTTCTCGGCCACAGCTATAAACGAGGCTTTCCCGGGTATCTGTGCCAATGCTTTTGAATAAAACAAAAATGGTTTTCCAATATCTACAGTGCTTCGCAACAAGAGATCTGTATGGACCCTCCTTGGGACTATTTCACTCCCCGTTTCAAATCTAATGAAAGGTGATAAAAGGAAAAGTTTCTTCCGTTCAATTCCAGGGACCAGTAAAAACTCTGCAAGGGACATTGGATTGCCATATTTCCCAATATAACTGTAAAGCGAGGCCTCTTCAAAAGGATCCAGCAATCCATTTTGTGCAAGACGTTTTATACCCTCCTTGCTCAAAACCTCTCCCTTAATGCTCAAAGATTCCAGGTAAGGCAAAAGCTCTTCCAAGTAACCCTCTCCCAAACCGGTGCCATCAATGTCATCCTCTGTGATGCCCTGGATGAATAACAAAATGGCAGGATGCATACCTGCCCCTGCCTTGTTTTGTGCATATACCATATGCATATGCCCTGCCATGCTGCATGAACACAGCAATAGCCATAAAATCCTTCTGCACATATCTTCCCCTCATTTCAAATTAATTATTTATTCCAGAACAAACCGTCAATTGGTCTTGAACGGATACTTGATTTGCGACAACTCCTGGTTTGCCTTTACAATTTTTTTAGCAAGTTCACTCTTGAATTCCACCATTTTTTCCATAAGCACACTGTCGGATGTTGCCAAAATTTGCAAGGCCAGGATAGCTGCATTCTTTGAATTGTCAAGAGCAACTGTAGCCACCGGTATCCCGGCAGGCATCTGCAGGATTGACAGCACAGAATCCCATCCATCCATGGAAATTGAAGACTTTACAGGCACACCAATAACAGGAAGAGGAGTAAAAGCGGCTATTACTCCGGGAAGGTGTGCAGCACCCCCGGCACCTGCAATTATTACTTTGACCCCTCTTTTGTGGGCCTCTTTTGCAAAATCAGCAACCTGCATAGGGACCCTGTGGGCAGAGAGTGCATTGATTTCAAATGGAATTTCCATTTCATTCAGGAATTCCGCAGCCTGTTTCATTACAGGCATATCGGATGTGCTTCCCATTATAATACTAACTAGCGGATTCATTGTTTTTTATTCAAAATTGGTTTAGGACAAAAATAATGATTAATTTCGCCCTCACAAATATTTTAAGTATGGAGCGCATTAAACTACATGACAAAGAGTTTCGTATTTTTATCCCTTTCAGTAAAATAGAAGAGGATATAAAAGCTGTTGCGCAGAAACTCAACAGGGACTACAAAGGAAAAGGGGCCCCTCTCTTTCTTGCAGTACTGAACGGCTCTTTCATGTTTGCAGCAGACCTGCTTAAACATATTGATTTCCAATGCGAGATATCATTCATCAAACTTTCTTCCTATAGCGGGACCTCCACCACAGGAGAGATCAAAGAGCTGCTTGGGATCACAACCCCTGTCAAAGGCAGGGATGTAATAGTTCTGGAAGATATCGTGGATACCGGCAACACAATTGTAGAGTTGCACAAAATCCTCCAAGACAAGGAGGCTGCATCTGTAAAAATATGCACATTGTTACTTAAACCAGAATCCTACCACAAGGATTTGCCGGTAGATTACACTGCCATTGAAATACCAAATGATTTCATCGTGGGGTATGGATTGGATTACGATGAGCTTGGAAGGCAATACAAGGATATTTACGTTCTTGATACACCTAATAGTTAGTAATGAAATATTATATTTTATTTGGTCCTCCGGGTGCTGGTAAGGGCACCCAATCTCTTTTGTTGACAGAGAAGTATAATTTTATACATATATCCACAGGTCAACTCCTGAGGGATGAAATTGCAAATGGCACCAAAATAGGACAAATAGCCAAAGAGGTTATTGACAAAGGGAAGTTTGTAGAAGACCAGTTGATCCTGGAGATCATTGGCAAGCAAATATGCAGAGCACCACAAGGCACCAAAGGGTTTATTTTTGACGGATTCCCCAGAACCATCTCCCAGGCCTCTGCCTTTGATAAAATTCTTACCGATTATGGCAACAAAGAGATCAATGCAGTGTTATCTCTGGAGGTGGCAGACGAACTGATTGTAGAGAGAATCCAAAAAAGAGCCAGGATTGAAGGACGGGAAGATGACTCTTCAATAGAGACAATCCTCAGAAGGATCAAAACATACCATTCAAAAACAGAACCACTTATAGCCTACTACAAAGAGAGGGGCAAATACTACCCTGTAAGGGGTGAGCTCTCTGTAGAAGAGATTTTCAATAATATTTGCAAGATAATTGACAAAATATAAGAATGAGCAATAATTCCAATTTCGTAGATTACGTGAAAATCTTCTGTGCTTCTGGCAACGGGGGCAAAGGATCCATGCATCTGCGCAGGGAAAAATACATTCCCAAGGGAGGTCCCGACGGAGGTGACGGTGGCAGGGGCGGACATGTTATCCTAAGGGGAAATGCCCAATATTGGACACTCATCCACTTAAGGTACAGGAAGCACATCCGCGCAGAGCACGGAGGAGCAGGAAGCGGCGCACTACGCCACGGAGCCGATGGCAAAGATATAATACTGGACGTTCCGTTGGGTACAGTTGCCAGGGTGGCAGAAACAAGGGATATTGTTTTCGAGATCACTACAGATGGCGAAGAACAAATCTTGGTACAAGGGGGAAGGGGCGGAAAAGGCAACAACTTCTTCAAAAGTGCCACAAACCAAACACCCCGGTATGCACAACCCGGAGAAGAGGGGGCAGAAGACTGGTTCATACTGGAACTCAAGATACTTGCAGATGTTGGACTGGTTGGGTTCCCCAATGCCGGCAAATCTACATTGTTGTCCAAACTCTCGGCAGCCAAACCTAAGATTGCAGACTATCCCTTCACTACTTTGGAACCAAATCTTGGAATCGTAGAGTACAGGGACAACAGATCCTTTGTAATGGCAGACATTCCCGGTATAATCGAGGGCGCACACGAAGGCCGTGGCCTTGGGTTGAGATTCCTCAGGCACATCGAGAGAAACTCAATGCTTCTTTTTATGATTCCTGCAGACTCCAAGGATATTGCAAAAGAGTATAAAATTCTTTTGAAGGAGTTGGAGATGTACAATCCCGAGCTTCTGGACAAAGAGAGGATACTTGCAATCACCAAATCGGACCTTCTGGATACAGAGCTGGAAGGCTTGGTAAAAAAGGGACTTCCAAAAAAAATCCCGCATATTTTCATATCTTCGTACTCTGCAAAAGGGCTTGACAAACTCAAGGACATGCTTTGGGAAAGCCTCAATAACTAAAACCCGAAATATATGGAGTGGCTATTGGAAACAGATTATTCGTTACTGCTTTTTGTCAACTCCCTTCATTCTCCTTTCCTTGACTGGTTGATGATGACACTTAGTGCCCCCTATCCCTGGATTCCACTTTACATTGCTTTAGCCGGGTTTATAGTGTACAAATACGGTTACCGGGGTTCCAATTACAAATATGCATTTTCCGTTATATTTGCTGCAATACTGGTATTTGCAATCACAGACATGGGAAGCTCTGCAATAAAGGACTATTTCATGAGACCAAGGCCCGGACACGATCCCGCTTTGGAAGGCATGCTACGTCTGCTGGATGGAAAAGGTGGCCGGTTTGGCTTTATCTCTTCCCATGCCTCCAATGTATTTGGTCTTGCAACAATAACCACACTTCTGTTCCGGAAAAGATGGTACGGGATATCAATATTTACTTGGGCTACAGCTGTTTCATACAGCAGGATATACCTGGGACGTCATTTCCCGTCAGATGTGATCTGTGGTGCACTCTTCGGAATTATCACAGGTTATGTGATTTTCAAATTTTTACAATCAATCAAATCCTTGAAATCTTAAAATATGTATTATATTTTAGACAACACAACCGACCCTCAGTGGAACCTGGCAGCAGAGGAGTACCTCTTCAAAAATTTCAAAATGCCCGTTTTCCGTCTGTGGCGCAACAATCCCTCAATTATCATAGGCCTGCACCAAAACGCGTTTGCAGAGATCAACCTGGATTATGTCAAAAACAACAATATCACGGTTGTAAGAAGGCTCTCCGGTGGCGGAGCAGTTTTCCACGATCTTGGCAATGTAAACTTCACTTTCATAGACAACAAGATCCCAGGGGAAGATACCTCGGATATGTTTGCACGTTTTACCCGTCCTGTGATTGATGCATTGAAGGCTATTGGGATAGAGGCTAGCCTTAAAGGCAGGAACGACTTGGTTATTGACGATAAAAAGTTCTCTGGCAATGCAGTAGCCGTATACAAAGAGAGGATATTACAACACGGCACCCTCCTGTTTTCTGCCTCTATGGCAAATTTGTCAGAAGCCCTTGCCAACCGTCCGGAACATTTCAAAGGTAAAGCAGTTCAATCTAACAGGGCCAGGGTGACAAACATCAGCGAACATCTCAATTCACCAATGAACATTGAGGAGTTCATAAGCTATATGGAAAAATTCATCACAGAACAGAGCAACAACAAATATACCCGTTACCATTACACTCCCGAAGACTTGGCGGCAATTGCCAAGCTTACCATGGAAAAATACAGTAAGGAGTCCTGGAATTACGGCTCTTCACCTGCATACGGATACTCCAAGACCACAAGGTTCCAATGGGGAATACTGGAACTGTACATGGAGGTAAAAAAAGGCATCATAGAAGATATCAGGTTCTACGGAAGCTACTTTTTTGTCAAAGAGACTGCTCAGTTGGAAAAATTACTAAAAGGCACGCCACATACCCATGAACATATCGCTGCTGCCATAAAAAAGATAAACCTCTCCGATTATTTCAACAATATAACCGAAGAGGAGTTCACAAGCATGTTTTGGCAGTAAAACCTGCCAAAACATCAATTATTTATCTCTTTTCTTTTCCTTGACTTTTACCAGTAAATCTTTCAACACCCCAACGCAATCTACCACTGCATCTTCAAAAGTGTGGGCATTCCTTTCCACAACCTGGTCGCTTTGACCGGGGATTGCAATTTTGATTTTGACATTCTTGTTATCTACGTCCGGCAAGAGACTCAGAGTTACCTCCACATTTTGGATTTCTTCGTTGTACTTGGGAAGTTTTGACAGTTTCTTTTCTGTGAAATCTATCAATTTGGTGTCTGCGTCAAACTTGAGTGACTGAATCCTGATGTCCATGTTAACCTCCTTTTTTTGCTCTTGGATGAGCGGTTAAAAATACTTTTTTTAATTTCTCAAAAGAGTTATGTGTATAGACCTGGGTTGCTGCCAATGAGGAGTGCCCCAGGACCTCTTTTATGCTGTTCAAATCTGCCCCGTTGTTCAGCAGGTGTGTTGCCAGTGAATGCCTGAGCATATGCGGACTTTTCTTTCCACTGAAACCGGCTTTCCCGCTTAGCTCCCTCTTCACTATTTTATTAACAAACGAGAGATACATTGGTTGCCCGCTGTCAGTTAAAAAAAGGTACTTTCCGGGATTATCACTGTAAAAATCCTTCTGCAACTCTATGTAACCTGCCAACGCCATTGAAAAATCATCCGGAACAGGCACTTCCCTGCTTTTATCCCCTTTACCGGTAACTCTCACAACCCCTCTTTTCTTGTCAAAATCGAACAGTTTCAATGAAGCAGCCTCTGCCCTTCTGATTCCCGTACAATAAAGCAATTCTGTCAGGACCCTGTCCCTTAGTTTTAAAAAATCTTCCGGGAACACCTCCTCCCCCACCTCTTTAGTATCCTTTTCATAATCGAAATACCCCTCCATGGCATCTGCTGTATAAAAGCCAGGGAGTCTCTTTTCATTCTTGGGACGGTGTATCTTTTTAACAGGGTTAGATTTAAGGAGTCCTTTTTTAACAAGCAAATTGCAGTAGGTACTTATGGCAGAAAGCTTTAGATTGACAGTTACAGGCGAGTAGCCGGTTTTCAAGAGTTGTGCTGTGAAAGCCCTGATGTGTTTAGGTTGCAAAAGTGACTCTGCCTGCTCCCCCTCCTGCGGAGACAAAAACCCATATAACTCCTCGACACTTTTCATATACAATTCTAGTGTCCTGGGTGAGTATCTTTTCTGCACCTGAAGATAGTTCCTGAATAACTCTTTTGTATCCATAATCTGCTACCAAATTACAAAAAAAAAGAGCGAACTGCAATAGCAGCCGCCCTTATTGTTTATAAACAAATTTTGCTTATTCCTCGTTAAGTCGCAGAGATTGTACGTATACCGCCTTCTTAACTTCGTCCCTTCTTTTCACTGACTTCTTTACAAAAGTCTTCCTGCCTCTTAGCTCGCGGATGGTACCTGTCTTTTCAAACTTGCGTTTGAACTTTTTGAGAGCCCTTTCTATGTTTTCACCCTCTTTGATTGGTACTATAATCATTATCTACACACCTCCTTTTGTTAGGGCGCAAATGTAGCCATATTTTTTTTACTGTACAATATATTGGCCAATTTTTATTAGATTTGTATTTTACTAAAAATAAAAAACTTATGCATCTGACTGAATTTCAAAGACAAATTCTAGAAGGTATTCCCGAGTTCCTTCCGGCAAAGGCTCAATGGGATCCTGACATAAACCACGCACCAAAAAGGAAAGACATACTGTCAAAAGAAGAGAAAAAACTTGCCCTCAACAACGCACTACGTTACTTTCCCCAAAAATTCCATAAAGAGCTTGCACCGGAATTTGCTCAGGAATTGAAAGAGTATGGCAGGATATACATGTACCGTTTCCGTCCAGATTATAAAATAACAGCACGATCCATCTATGATTTTCCGCACAAATCTACACAAGCAGCAGCTATTATGCTCATGCTAAGCAATAACCTGGATTATGCAGTTGCCCAACACCCACATGAACTTATCACCTACGGTGGCAACGGTGCCGTTTTCCAAAATTGGGCCCAATACAGGATTACAATGAAATACCTGGCACAAATGACAGAACTTCAAACACTAGTCCTTAATTCCGGACATCCGGCAGGTCTCTTCCCTTCACACAAAGATGCCCCAAGGGTAGTGGTTACAAATGGAATGGTAATTCCAAACTACAGCTCAAAGGATCATTGGGAAAAATTCAATGCCCTTGGTGTGTCCCAATATGGTCAAATGACAGCTGGCTCTTTCATGTACATTGGGCCGCAGGGCATTGTGCACGGCACAACTATCACCATCCTCAATGCAGCCAGGATGAAAGGAAAAACACAAAGTACTGCCGGAAAAATATTTGTAAGCTCTGGCTTAGGCGGAATGTCGGGAGCACAGCCAAAAGCCGCTGTTATTGCAGGAGTTGTTGGTATTGTTGCCGAAGTAAACCCAAAAGCAGTACAAACCAGATATTCACAAGGGTGGGTAGACGAAGTTTACACAGATCTGGAACTTTTGACCGACAGGGCAGTAAAAGCACGAGATTCCAAGGAGGCTGTCTCCCTTGCATATCAAGGGAACATTGTTGACCTGTGGGAAAAATTCATAGAAAAGGATATACTGGTAGACTTGGGAAGCGACCAAACATCACTCCATAATCCATGGGCCGGAGGATACTATCCGGCAGGGGTAAGTTTCCAAGAATCAAACAGGCTCATGGCAGAAGATCCCGAAAAATTCAAAGAACTGGTACAGCAATCATTAAGACGTCATGCAGAGGCAATAAACAAATTATCTGCCAAAGGGATGTACTTTTTTGACTATGGCAACGCTTTCCTTCTTGAAGCATACCGCGCAGGAGCCAATATTAGCAATGCCAATGGCACTTTCAGGTATCCGTCATATGTACAGGATATAATGGGTCCGCTTTTCTTTGACTACGGGTTTGGTCCATTCCGTTGGGTCTGCACCTCTTCTGACCCCAAAGACCTGGAAACCACAGATAAAATTGCAGCAAGTGTTCTGGAAGGAATAATGGAAAATGCTCCCGGCGAAATCAAAACACAAATGGATGACAACATCCATTGGATCAAACAGGCAGGAGCAAACAAACTGGTCGTTGGTTCCCAGGCAAGGATCCTTTACGCCGATTGCGAAGGCCGTACAAAAATAGCCCTTGCCATGAACGATGCAATAAGGGATGGAAAAATCTCTGCACCGATTGTGCTTGGAAGAGACCACCACGATGTTTCTGGTACCGATTCTCCTTACCGCGAAACTTCAAACATATACGATGGTTCTCAGTTTACTGCAGATATGGCTGTCCAGAATGTGATAGGTGACTCTTTCCGAGGAGCAACATGGGTTTCAATCCACAATGGTGGTGGTGTCGGTTGGGGAGAGGTAATCAACGGAGGTTTCGGGATGGTCATAGACGGCACTCCCGAAGCAGCAAACAAAATCATGGGCATGCTTCACTGGGATGTGAACAACGGCATTTCCCGCAGGGCTTGGGCCAGGAACAAAGCTGCAATGTTTGCAATAAAAAGGGAAATGGAGAGGACTCCTCTTCTGGAGGTGACAATTCCAAACCTGGCAGACGAAAGCCTACTCGAATTGACCACTAATCAAATTTTTGACATCGAACCCAAGGGTTGATGCATATACCTTTAGTTCTTCTACAATCTGTGGATCCAGCCTGTTTTCCCTGGCAAGGATCCACAGGTATTTCCCGGATGGATCACCCACAAGGGCATAACTATATTCAGGATCAATTTTTAATACCCAGTAATCTCCGGCAAAAGGCCAGAAAAAACTAACCTTCAGCCTGGATGGTTCATTCTTGTCCGGCACCCATGCTTTTCCCTTGGCCTGTTTTATCCTGCTCTTATCTTCTATCAGACGCCCCTCATTGGTCACAATGACATCACCTTCTTCTGTAAGTTGGTAATTGGCGGTTATTTCTGTGAGCCCCTCTTCGAATTTGTTTGGTAACCTGTAAATCTCGTACCATTTACCCATGTAACGTTCCAAATCGAACTCCTCTACAGGATCCATAGCCAAGTAAACTGTAGAGCAAGAAAAAACAAACATCAAAGAGGCAATCACACTTATGGTAAATCTCATTTCAAATATTCTAAATTGTAAATTTTATGAGTAGCAAATTTTGTACCGAATAATTTTGCTACTGTACCAAATGTTACACTCCGGATAAATAACAATATCTAATTTTGTACTATAAAAATAAGAAATAATTCTAAATAAATATGAAAAGGACTGTTATCAAAATTGACGAAGAGCTTTGCAATGGTTGCGGGAATTGTGTAGAGGGCTGCCACGAAGGTGCTCTCCAGCTGATAAACGGAAAAGCAGTAATGATAAGTGATCTTTACTGTGATGGTCTGGGAGCATGTATAGGAGATTGTCCTGTAGGTGCCATTGAACTCATAGAGAAAGAGACAGAGCCATACAACGAGGTTGCGGTCATGGAGAGGATTGCTCCCAAAGGAGAGGCCGTCATACTGGCACACTTGAAACATCTTAGGGACCACGACCAACTGGAATGGTTCAACCAAGGTATAGACTGGTGTCTCAAAAACAATGTAAAAATTGACCTGAAAAAAATTGCGGTTGGCAATAATGCCTCCAAAGAGGCTTGCGGATGTCCCGGTTCGGCAGAGAGGGACTTCAGGAAAGAGAAATCAGAACTTCAACAATGGCCGGTCCAGTTACACCTTCTCAATCCCCAGGCAGGTTTTTTCAGGAATGCAGATGTTTTACTTGCATCTGACTGCTCTGCCTTCAGCCACGGGTCGTTCCACTCAGAATTCCTAAAGAACAAAGTTCTGGCAATAGCATGTCCAAAACTGGACACCAACACACAAAGCTACATAGACAAAATAACCTCAATGATTGACAATTCAAACATAAACACACTTACTGTTTTGATGATGGAGGTGCCATGCTGCGGGGGATTGCTCCATATAGCCAAAACCGCCCGGGAAAATGCCAACAGGAATATACCGGTCAAAGCAATGGTAATGTCATTGAAAGGAGATATTTTAAACGAAGAATGGCTCTAATCAAGAGCCATTCTGTCAATTAATTTCTTTTGCGGAATTTGCCAAACAGCAAATTGTCCAGGGAATACTTTCCTGGTCCCAAAATAAACAGGACCACATAAACACCCAGGTAAAACAGAGCCAACTCCTTTTGCTGGAAAGGGTCATTTGCATGGGCAATGAAAAATGCCACACCCATAGCAAACATCAAAGGCATAAGTGACAATCGGGTCAAAAGACCTACCAAAAGGAAAAAAGAGGCACCCAGCTCTGCAGCCATAACCAATATCAAAGATAATTTTGGCCCCAACCCGATAGGGTCCATGAACCCTTGGGAAAATGCTTCAAAATTTTGCAGTTTCTGAAGTCCATGGGTCATCATCAATACTCCGGCCAAAACCCGTAAAAGCAAGACGGCTAAGGAATTCCCCCTATCTTTGAGGGGAGATCCAAAAAGTAAAAAGTTTTTCATTTCCAATTATTTGAGTGGTTAAAATCAATCAACTAATGGTTCAATAATCTTTTCCATCTGCTCAAATGCTTCCACCATTACAGTTGCCCCTTCCCCTTGCAGACTCTTTGCCATATTTGCGGCATCCATCCTGGATATTATAACTTCACCTTCACTGGTCTTGTATATAGATATCCTGCAAGGCATCATGACTGAGACCGACCTGTGTTTGTCTGTCCCTAATATACGGGCAGAGAGTGGTGCCTTGCAAACTTCCAGAACTGTTACAGGCAATACATCAAAGCCTTTTTTTCCTAATACCTGGTCTAGGGTGTGCACATGAAGCACACTCCATCCGTTCTCAACCACTTTGTCTTGCATCAAATCTACGGTAGTGGCAAAATCGTATTTGCTCTTATTGTCTATAAACATATCTTCGAATTTAATAAATTATTTTACAAGTTTCTTCAAAGGACCTGATAATGGTATATTATCGTTCTCAATTTCATTTATCATCTCAAATCCTTTTTGAGTGAGTGAAAAATACATCTGACGTCTGTCTTCTTCTCCCATAACCCTCTCTATTAACCCTTTGTCTTCTATATTCCGGATCAATTTAGAAGTGTTTGAACATGTCAGGTTAATCTGTTTTGCAATCTCTCCGGAAGAGAGCCGTTTCTCTTTCAATGAGCATAATACCATTCCCTCGTTCAGAGAAATGCTGTGTACATTCAGGAAATCCTGTTCGTACTCACCCAATGCCCTGCACACATCTCTTATGGCGCATAATTTTTTCATTCCTGTGGTTTATTTAAAAGTACTGTTTCTATTATCTTGCGCAACTCCTCCTTTGGCAAGGCTCCTTGTGCCACCTGTGGGTCCTCTCCTTGAGGTATGAACAATAAGGTTGGCAATGCCCTTATACCAAAAGCTGTCGCAATTTCCCTCTCTTGGTCGGTATTGACCTTGTAAATATAAATTTGTCCCTCATACTCCTTGGCCAGCTCTTCCAATACCGGTGACAATTTGCGGCAATAGCTGCACCACTCTGCCCAAAAGTCAATGATTGCCGGCTTGTCACCAAGGTATTTCCACTCTTGCGGATTGTTTTTAAAATCTGCAACTTTCTTGAGGAACCCATCTGTATCAAGAGAAATAGTGTAGGTCTTGGCACTACTCTGTGCCTGGTCAGATTTATCTCCGGTCTTACTGTTGCCGGCTCCACATGCTGTAACCATGGCAAGCATCAAAAAAGCCGGGAAAAATATTTTTACAAATTTCATTTTCATTCTACATTTTATTGAATATTGGGCAAAATTATAACTTAATTTCTAACAAAACAAATTTCCTGTGGAAAATATTTTGTTTTTCTAAATTATTTATTTTCCTTTGCATAATATTACCAGCGTTAATTTTCGCCTTAGGAAAACATATATAAACAATATACAAATGAAGTATTTAATAATCGGTGGTGTTGCAGGTGGAGCAACAGTTGCCGCAAGACTTAGGAGAAACGATGAAAATGCAGAGATAATCCTCTTGGAAAGAGGGGAATATGTCTCTTATGCAAACTGCGGGTTACCTTACTACATAGGAGGTACCATAAACAACCGCGAAAACCTTTTTGTACAAACTGTAGAGGGATTCAGGAGCCGTTTTAACATAGACATCCGTCCTCTGTCAGAAGCAGAAAAGATTGACACAGAAAAGAAAACCGTACAAATCTACAATATTCAAAAGGGTAGCCGCTATTACGAAAATTACGACAAACTTATCCTTTCACCTGGGGCAGAACCATTGAAACCGAAAATCGAAGGGATTGAACACCCAAACATTTTCACCTTGCGTAATGTGCCTGACACAGACAAAATCAAGCGCTTTGTGAATGTAAAAAAGGTAGAGAAGGCAATAGTTGTCGGTGGTGGTTTCATAGGACTTGAAATGGCCGAGAACCTTCACGACCTGGGCATCAAAGTAGATTTGGTGGAGATGGCAGACCAGGTTATGGCTCACCTGGATTACTCCATGGCAACAATCATCCACTCAGAACTCAGGACCAAAGGTATAAATCTGCACATGAGCAATGCTGTGGACAAATTCGAAGAGGATGGGAATAATGTGAAGGTAGTGCTTAAAAGCGGTGACACTCTCTCTGCAGAGATGGTCATTTGGAGCATTGGTGTAAGGCCGGAGACAAAATTGGCTCGCGAAGCTGGTCTGGAATTGGGAAAGACCGGAGGTATCAAGACCAACGAGTTCATGCAAACCTCCAACCCCAACATTTATGCGCTGGGCGATGCTGCAGAAGTAACACATGCAGTCCTGGGAACTCCGGCATTGATTCCTTTGGCTGGTCCTGCCAACAAACAAGGAAGGATTGTAGCAGACAACATTGTTTACGGCAACCAATTCAAATATAACGGCAGTATCGGCACAGGTATCGCCAAGGTATTCGACCTTACGGTAGCCTCTACAGGTGCAAGTGGAAAATGGCTCAAGAAAGAAGGAATAGATTATATTGCCTCATTCACCCATTCGTCTTCACATGCCGGATATTATCCCAACGCCCTGCCACTCTCTATAAAAATCCTCTTCTCTCCAAAAGATGGTCGCCTTTACGGAGCTCAGGTTGTAGGTTTTGACGGCGTGGACAAAAGGATCGAGCTGCTTGCACAAATTGTAAAAGCCAAAGGCACAATTTACGACCTGATGGAAATTGAGCACGCCTATGCACCTCCATTCTCCTCTGCAAAGGATCCTGTGAATATGGCTGGTTTTGTGGCAGACAACATTTTGAAAGGTAAGATGAAAATCATCCACTGGAGGGAGATTTCCAAAGCCAATCCGGAAAATGATCTTTTACTGGATGTCCGTACTCAGGAAGAGAACAGCCTTGGGTCAATACCAGGCTCGGTGAACATTCCTGTGGACTCCCTGAGGGATCATTTGGAAGAACTTCCAAAGGACAAGAGAATCATTGTCTACTGTGCTGTAGGTCTAAGAGGTTATATTGCATACCGCATCCTTACCCAAAACGGGTTCACCAATGTCGTAAACCTCTCCGGCGGGTACAAAACCTACTCCATCTCCAATGAACTTGGAACAGTAGGTCAATTCTTTGCAGGCCAAATTGGATCGGATGATTCACTGGTAGAGGTAGACAAGGAGACAGTATTGTCGGTAGACGCTACCGGGCTTCAGTGCCCGGGACCAATCATGCAGCTCAAGAGCAGCTACGACAAGATATCCATCGGAGAACAGATGGAAATCAGGGCTACAGACCAGGCCTTTGGAAAGGATGTAGCATCGTGGTGCAACATCACAGGAGCCAAACTCATTTCTGTTGAGAACCGTAAAGGCATCATCACTGCCAAAATAGAAAAAGGAGAAGCTTCGTCATCCTGTCACTTCAAAGGATCAAATGCAATAAGCGGAGACAACAAAACCATTGTTGTGTTCAGTGACGATATGGACAAAGCACTAGCCTCGTTTGTGATTGCAAACGGAGCCGCCTCCATGGGCAAGAAAGTTACAATGTTCTTTACATTCTGGGGCCTTAATGTTATCAAAAGAAAGGACCCTGTAAAAGTCAAGAAAGATTTCATGGGAAAAATGTTTGGTATGATGTTGCCAAAAGGAGCAAGTGCACTAAAACTATCCAAAATGAACATGCTGGGTATGGGTTCTGCAATGATGAAGATGATCATGAAAAATAAAAACATAGATTCATTGGAGTCCTTGATAGCACAAGCTCAAGCCAACGGAGTAGAATTCATAGCTTGTACAATGAGCATGGATGTGATGGGTGTCAAAGAAGAAGAACTCATGGATGGAGTTAACTTTGCCGGAGTTGCCACCTACCTGGAAAGGAGTGAAGAGGCAAACATGTCTCTCTTTATTTAAAATTTGGTTTTGATACTGCAAGAAGCCGGCTGAATAAGTGATTTAGCTGGCTTTTTTAATATCTTTGTTGTTACATTTTTTATTTGTAAACCATGAAATACTTTAGCAAATTCATGCTTTGGATACTAGGCTGGAAAGCCATGGAGCCTCCTGTGCCAGAACCAAAATGCATTATCCTGGGAGTCCCGCACACCTCTGCATGGGATTTCATAATATCCTTTTTCTACTACAGCTCTATGGGTCGTACTGCAAGTGTGATGGTAAAGAAAAGCTTTTTCAAATGGCCTATGGGACCTTTTGTCAGGGCCATGGGTGGAATACCAGTAGACAAGAAAAAAGGAGCATCCCTGACTCTTCAGATCATAGGGGAGTTCCGGCAGAGGGACCAACTACATCTTGCCATTGCACCAGAAGGTACCCGCCAACTTACCGAAAGGTGGAAAGCCGGGTTCCACACAATAGCCAAAGCAGCAAACATACCGGTTTATCTTGGATATTTCGATTGGAAAAGGAAAGAGGTGGGCAGAGGTGTCAAATTTGAGATCTCAGACGACGCCCAAGCTGACCTCAAGAAAATAAGGGCATGGTACAAGGCAAAAGGAATAGAAGGCAAGCATCCACACTTGTTTACCACCGGCAAAGATTTGGAATGATTATTGCTTGTATATTACACTGTAGATTTTAAAACACAAAATGAAAATACCGCAATTTAGCACATTAAAAGACTTATTTGACTATAGCACAAGCAACTATAAAGACAACAAAGCATTTTCATATATCTCTGGGAATTCTTACACCTATCAGGAATTTGGAAACAAAGTAAAAGAAATTTCAGCTTTACTCTTGGACTATGGAGTGGTCCCGGGCGACAGGATAGCAATCCTTAGCCAAAACATGCCCAATTGGCCTGTTGCATATTTTTCCGTTACTACAATAGGAAGGGTTGTGGTACCATTGCTGCCCGATTTTTCGGAATTCGAAGTCCGCAATGTTTTGGAACATTCAGAATCCAAAATACTGTTTGTTTCAAAAAGGCTCTATTACAAAGTTCCCGAAGACCTCAGGTCAAAAATGAACCTTGTAATAGAACTGGATACATTTGAAGTGTTGCATTCCATGCAGAGCCTGGGTAAAGAAGATACTTCCATTCCAAAAGAAGAGGAATTGGCTACAATCATATACACATCAGGCACAACAGGTAACTCAAAGGGGGTAATGCTCACCCATTACAACCTGTGCTCCCACCTCTATTCAGCTTCGTTGTTAAGGCCAGGCTATGAATGGGATATTTGGTTGTCACTGCTCCCGTTGTCGCACACACTGGAAAGCAGTTTGTGTATGCTTTTGCCAATGGTGAGCGGGTCTTCTGTTTATTACATAGAAAAAGCCCCTACCCCGACTATTCTGCTGAAAGCTCTCAAAGAGGTACGCCCTACAACAATCCTGAGTGTTCCAATGATCATAGAGAAAATTTACAGGAATACCGTACTGCCAAAGTTCACATCGGGGAAAATGGTAAAAGCAATATACTCTACGACTCCTGGCAGGAAACTCCTTCACAGGATAGCAGGGAAGAAACTTAAAGAGACATTCGGTGGCAGGATAAGGTTCTTTGGCATAGGCGGTGCCAAACTGGATGGCCAAGTCGAACGTTTCCTGTATGAAGCAAAATTCCCTTATGCGATTGGGTATGGTTTGACAGAAACAGCTCCTTTGCTTGCGGGAGCAATTCCAGAAAACGTAAAATGGCAAAGTACCGGTCCGGCAGTTTATGGAATCAAACTCCGTATAGACAATCCCAACCCCGAAACCGGAGAGGGAGAAATCGTTGCGAAAGGGCCAAATGTCATGGTTGGCTACTACAAAAACCCCGAAGCTACCGAACAAGCATTCACCAAAGATGGATGGTTCAGGACAAAAGATTTGGGAGTTATTGACAAATATGGGCGACTCTATATCAAAGGTCGCTTGACCAACATGATATTAGGTCCCAGCGGGGAGAATATTTACCCAGAAGAGATTGAAACGGTAATAAACGGACACTCCATGGTCTCGGAATCCATCGTCACCCAAAGCAAAGGCAAATTGGTTGCCAAAGTACACCTCAATCCCGAGAAATTAAAAGCTCTCAAGGAGGCAAAGGAAGAGGCACTTGCAGCATATTACCAAAAACGCGATCAGTTGGTAAAAAGTTACGAAGAGAAAGTAGAGGAGTTTTCAAAAGTCAAAGAAGAGCTTGTCCACAACTACGAAGAGAAGAAAGAGGAGCTTATCCAAAATTATGACCAGAAAAAAGAAGAAATAATCAATACATTCAACGAGAAAATTGAACAAATCAAAAAAGATGTATCTGATTATGTGAATGCAAGGGTCAACAAATTCTCCAAAATATCATCTGTGGTAGACCACCCGGAGCAATTCGAAAAAACAGCTACACAAAAGATCAAACGTTACAAATACACAGAGAAAGAGTAGGAATGCCAAAGCCATGGATAGATATCAAAAATTGATATCTATCCTTCCTACATATACTCCAAGGGCACCGGTCTGGTTCACTATAACCTCCTTGCCCTCCTTGTTTTTAACGACAGTCGGTTCTTCCAGGAAAGTATGGGAGTGTCCGCCCAGTACCAAGTCCACATTCCTGGATGCTTGTGCCATTTCCAGATCCCCGGGACCATCTTTCCTCTTTGAAGAATAACCCAGATGGCTCAGAACAATGACCAAATCACAGTTTTCCTTTTTCTTAAGCATTTTAGCCAACTTGTTCACAATCCTTACCGGATTGTTATACTCCAGCCCCTCTATGGCTTTGGCAGAAACATACCCGTTCAAATCCAACAAAGCCCCTATTATCCCTATTTTCTTTCCTCCCTTGTGAATTATTGTATATGGCTCTATAATACCCTCCAAAGGTGTATCATCAAAATCATAATTGGCACAAAGGGTTTTGTAATCGGCTTTTTGCAACCTTTTGGCAAGAGCCTCCTGACCATCGTCAAACTCATGGTTCCCGAGTGAAACAGCATCATAACCCATTGCATTGTAAAGCATAACCTCCATCTCTCCCTTGAAGAGAGTATAATAAGGAGTACCCTGGTTGTAGTCTCCGGCATCCAGAAGCAATACATTGGGATGTGAATCCCTCACTGTTTTTATATAATTTGCACGTCTTTGGAACCCCCCGGTACCAGCATTCCTGCCACTTTTCAATGGCTCTATGTTACTGTGAACATCGTTTGTATGCAATATCACCAAATCCTGACCATATATGCAAGATGAGGCTATCAGGAACGACCCCAGCAACAATAAACTCAATATCCTGTTCATATTCATTTTTTTAATCCGTTAATGACAATCCGGACTCCGGCATTGTATCGCTACTCGGCAACCACTCTCTTTGTAATTGAAGAGGTTAGTTTTTCCCCTGCTTTAGTCCTTGATTCAATTATCTCCAAAATAGCATCCCTGAGCAATACTCCGGTATACTCCACATCTGTTGCACTCTTCAATGCAACCAGGTTGTCACCGCCACCCATTAGGAAATCGATAGTGACCACCCTGTAGGTCCTGTAGGGGTCTATCTGCTCACCCTCCAACAAAACATCCTTAAGTTGGTTATCAGTGATTTCCAGTTTAATATTATGGGAGAAAGCTTCGACCCTGTTTTTGGCAAATGATTCGAACAACTCCCTCACAGCCGTTCCTGGCAAATCCAGTACAACAATGTAATTCTCAAAAGGGAAAATAGAAAAGAGATCGTACCTCTTCACCTCTCCTTTTGGCAATGAAGCCCTCAGTCCCCCAAAATTTGTCAGGGAAAAATCAACTTCCCGGGAACTCACTTTCCTGCCATACTCCAACATTGCATCAGCTGCAAAATTGGAAAGCAAAGATTCCGGCCTGCCAGACCTCATTTCATGCTCAGAAACACCTATCACCTGCTGCATCAAACGATCCATTTCTGGCTTGTAAAAGTTAATAATACCTTCTACCACAGGCTCATTATTCCTGTCCCAGGTAGAATCCATCAAAACCCTGCGTGCTTTATAGCCAAACCCGCTCTCCTGTGCACAAGCCAAAGAGGGCAGGGAGACCATCACAAACAAGGCAATCCTGTATAAGCTCAATTTCATAAATTCCTAAATTAATATTTCAGCCATTTGTAAATATCCTTGAAAGTAGGTTTCTTACCATACATCAAGATTCCAACCCTGTATATCTTTGCAGAGAGGTATGTCATGAAAAGGAATGTCAAAACAAGCAATCCAAGTGAAACTGCAAGCTCCCACAAAGGCACTCCAAACGGCACCCTGGCCATCATCACCATTGGTGATGTGAAAGGAATCATGGAGCCCCAGAAAGAGAGGGCACTGTCGGGATGCTGGAATGTGTGAATCATTATGAACAATCCTAAAATCAACGGCAAAGTGACAGGAAAAATCAATTGCTGTGTATCAGCTTCGTTGTCCACTGCACTTCCCACAGCAGAAAACATTGCTGCATACAAAAGATAGCCCAGCAAAAAATAAAGCACAAAAGAGACCAAAATACCGGTAACCGGCACTGCAGACAAAGCATTCATGATATCCCCTGCAAAAGAGGAATCATTCTGAACAGAGGTCATCATCTCAATCATCTCCTCACCACCCTGGGCAGCTGCAACTTGAGTAATCTCCCCGCTGTTACCGGCAAGTTTGTCAAATCCAACCAAAGATTGAACCCCAACTGTTATACCTACTGTCAGCAAAATCCAAATCATGAATTGCAACATGGCAACAGAACCGACTCCAAGGATTTTACCCAACATCAGCTGGAATGGCTTTACAGAAGAGACTATTACCTCAACAATCCGGGTGGTCTTCTCTTCTATTACTCCTCTCATGACCATCGATCCGAACATGAAAATGAACATGTAAATCATGAAACTTGCAATATATGCAATTGCCATGTAAATCTCCACCATCACAACCTTCTCATCGCCACTGTCGGTTAAATTCAGGGTACGGACATTTACCTTGGTATCTATCTCCTTTATAATCTTGTCCAGGTTATCAATATTGTACTGTTGCGCCTTGTGTTTTTCAATGGCATTCTGCACATTTCTCTCTATCAAGCTTTTTGCATCAAGATTCAACTGTTTGGAAGAGACTGCAGAAACCGACACATCCAAAAGTGAATCGGGACGGGAAATCTCTACAAGAGCGTACAAATCTTCCGGAAAACCTCTTTTGATTTCATCTACATTTGCACTTGCGTCAAAAGTGAACACATACTCTTTTGTATCCTGGAAATAGGGTTGGCATAAACCTGAATGGTCAACCACCAGTATCTCTTGCCCGGTCTTACCCGAAGAGAGGGTCATTATGAGAGAGGGCAGAACAATGAGTGCCGCAAAAAGAAGCGGAGTGAGGATGGTCATGATAATAAATGACTTCTTCCTGACCCTTATCAGGAATTCACGGGAAATAATAAGAAATAGTTTACTGTTTTTCATGACTCCTCCTTAACTTACTAGTTTAATAAAAATATCATTCATCCTTGGAACCAACTCCCTGTAAGATACAACATCGGCCTTTTTGATTATCTCACTAAGGATATCTGCAGAGCCTACACCTTGCTTCACCTCCATCACAGCCCTGTAGCCACGGTTGGATTCCTGATGGGATTCCGAAACAAAAAGGTCGGCCCCGGAAAACGAAAGTTTCTCCCCGGCCCGGTATATAACCTCAATCTCATTTTTCCCGTGGTTTCTCCTGATCTCTTCCAACCCGCCGGATATAATGAGCTTGGCTTTGTTTATCAATGCTATGTTGTCACAAAGTTCCTCTACCGACTCCATATTGTGGGTAGAGAGAATAATGGAAGAACCTGCAGCTTTCATATCCAAGATCTCTTTCCTGATTAGTTGCACATTGACAGGGTCAAACCCACTGAAGGGTTCATCCAGTATCAAAAGTGAAGGTTTATGCAAAACAGTGGTTATGAACTGCACTTTTTGTGCCATACCTTTGGAAAGCTCTTCTACCTTTTTATCCCACCAAGCCTGAATCCCGAATTTCACAAACCAGTTCTTCAACTCCCTTTTGGCCTCGTCTGCACTCAAACCCTTTAACCTGGCAAGGTACATAGCCTGGTCTCCTACCTTCATTTTCTTGTAAAGACCACGCTCCTCGGGCAAATATCCAATATAAGCTATATCATCTTGTTTGATAGGCTTTCCGTTAAAATAAAGTTCTCCGGTATCCGGCACTGTGATTTGGTTCATTATCCTAATCAATGTGGTCTTTCCGGCTCCGTTAGGCCCTAACAATCCAAACACACTACCTTTTGGGACAGACAACGATACATTGTCCAATGCAGTGAAGTCGTTGAATTTTTTGACTACGTTCTTACAGGTGATTACGTCCATATTCAAGTTGGTTTAATAAAGAATTAGCAAATATAACAATACTATTTTTTTCTATTCAAAATAATACCTTAATTTGGCCAGGATACTCTCACTTACAATCTGGTGCAGTGCCAACACAGCTATATCCACACGCATATCAGGCAACCTCTGCCTTAAATTAACAATACTCCTTGCAATATATGCACCAATGTAAGGGTTACTGCTCAACTCCTGGAATGTGGCTTTGTTCAAATCCTTTTTTTCAATCTTGGTTGTGTCTACGGTAAGGAATGGCTCAATAGGGGCCAACCTTGCAGAATCCATCCCCTCCATTTCCAGCAGTTGCCCAATGTATGCCAACCCACCCAACCTTTCACGAAGGGCCAGAATTTTAGAAGCATAGTAGGGGCCGATTCCGGGGATATCCAGCAATTGCAGGGAATCAGCCCCATTAAGTTCCAATGGTTCAAAATGAACCTGGGCCCCTCGTTTTGCTTTCATATCTGGTAAAATCATTGAATCCTTTACCTTTTCATAAAAACCATCAGGCAATGAGTAGATTTTCCTGAAATCTTCCTTGGTTGTGAACACCCCCCCTTTCTCCCTGTAATTCAAGACAACCTGTGCCTGGTTTGCAGAAAGCCCCAAAGATTGCAACTGTTCCTTAGTTACAAGGTTGGGATTGAACTTGAAAAGAGTCTCCACCCTTGATTGCTTTCTCTGCTCCATTGTCCGTTGTGATACTGACACCGGTTGAGCCTCACTAACATTGGGTTTGTCCACACTCTCTCCGGGAAAACCATCCCGTCCGGTCATGGAATCCACATCCGGACCTGAGGCTGTTTGACCATACTCAACATCTTTTTTGTAAGAGGTAAGCATAACCAACGACTGGACCAATACAATTGCAACCAGCAGAGCCAAGGCAGCCGATGCTTCCCTGGCAGAAATTCTCCTTTCCCTTCCCATCTCTCTCTCCTTTTTATTAATTGACTATGTATCCTTTTTGGATTTGGTTTGTTCTGCACCTTTTACAACAACCACAATTTCACCTTTGGGCTCATTGGCGACATAGTAATTTGCCAACTCCTCCAACGTACCTCTTGTGTTCTCTTCAAAATGCTTTGATATCTCCCTGGAGACAGCAGCTTCCCTGGTTGGTCCCATATATTCAGCCAGCTGCAGCAATGTCTTGACTAGGCGGTAAGGCGATTCGTAAAAAACAATGGTCCTTGGCTCAATGGCCAACTCTTTCATCCTTGTTTGCCTTCCCTTTTTAAGAGGCAGAAATCCCTCAAAACAAAACCTGTCGCAAGGCAACCCCGAATTCACCAATGCAGGTACAAAAGCTGTTGCTCCAGGTAGAGTTTCCACCTCTATACCAAGGCTCCTGCACTCCCTTACCAAAAGAAACCCCGGATCTGAAATAGCAGGAGTACCTGCATCACTAATCAACGCAATGTCCATACCAGACAATATCTTGTCGGTTATCCTCCTCAAGGACCTGTGTTCGTTGAATTTATGGTGGGACTCCATATGAACCCCAATGTCGTAATGCTTCAACAGAAATGAACTGGTACGTGTATCCTCTGCCAAAATCAGATGGACACTCTTCAAAACATTCACTGCCCTGAAAGTCATATCTTCCAAATTCCCTATAGGGGTAGGGACCAAAAACAACTTACCCATTGTACCTTCTCCTGACTATCATGTAATAGCGGTAAACCTCGTTAGACCCTTCGTCCCAATGAGGAAACGCTTGCCTTGTATATTCCAATGCCTCTTTGAACGAACCCATTTCGTTCACCTTTTGAATGCTAAGCCTGTATTGGTCCACATCTCCGTTGAATAACTCCCTGATAAAACAGAGTTTGTCGTTCAAAGTTATAGCTTGGTGAATATCATCCACTTTGTTCCCGGGATTGTCAATCATCCAGGCAGGTTCAAGGTTGGAAGCCTCTTCTATCTCCAACAACTCCCTTTTATCCAAAAGGAAGTCCAAATCCATGTCATCAACATCATTATCCGGACTCTCCGTCTCCCGGGAAAAGGATTCCCTGTTTTCATCCTCTGGATAACCTGCATTGGACATCTCCTGTCCCGACTCTTTCGCTGATGCCAGATCCTGCTCATTGACCAGCTCCACATCCATTTGCACATCCTCTTTCAAATCCTGAAGCACCTGGTCAGTAACCTCCTGCCCCAAAACCGCTTTGTTTGGAGATGTATATGCCTCCGGGACAGCCGACTTGGAAATATTCAGTCTCAGGTCTGCAATTTCCCGTTTAAGCTGGACAATTGTATAATTCAACCTTTTTAACTCATTATCAGAAGCTTCCAGCTTATCAAGAGCATCCTCCTTAAGAAAGTACCTTTTCATGTTGTTTCGCTCTTGTTCAATACGCAGAGTATTGAGTTTATGAGAAATAAGCGAGGCACTTAATAAAATATCCTCCCACTGGATATGCGAAACCATTTCAGTTTCACTCAGGTTATTAATATCTTTCAAAAGACCTTCGATAATAATCTTAATTTCTGAAATTTTATTGTCGTTTAGCATTGCTTCTGTTTATCTTTGCATACAATACAAAAGTAATCAAAATGTTTCTTGAAAGCGCAAAAAAAGCAGGTTGGATAGAGGTTATATGTGGCTCAATGTTTTCCGGTAAAACAGAAGAGTTGATACGCCGCTTGAAGAGAGCCAAGTTTGCCAACCAAAGGGTAGAGATATTCAAACCAATGATAGATATCAGGTATTCCAAGGAAGAGGTGGTTTCCCATGACTCAAATGTTATCAGGTCAACTCCCATAGAATCCTCTGCAGGAATATTGCTCAACACAGCAAATACAGATGTTGTTGGTGTAGACGAAGCGCAATTCTTTGACAATGGTATTGTAGAGGTTTGTCAAACACTGGCAGCCAACGGTATACGCGTTATTGTCGCGGGGCTGGATATGGACTATACCGGAAAACCTTTTGGGCCGATGCCAAATTTGATGGCTGTTGCAGAGTATGTTACCAAAGTCCATGCAATTTGTGTAAGATGCGGAAACCTGGCACACCACTCACACAGGCTCTCCGACAGCGACAAACTGGTAATGCTGGGAGAAAAAGAGAGTTACGAACCTATCTGCAGGCATTGCTTCAACCAACTTAATTCAAACCGCTAATTATCCCTGTTCTCCTTTTTGTTTTTGGCACCTATCTTGGACATGGTTGCAACACCCTTGTGGACCACGGTTCCCTGACCGGCTTCTCCTGTATACTCCATATGAAGCTTATCCTTTTTTTCCATTAAAAAATAACCATCCAGAGCAACCTTGTCCGACAGTTCCAGAAGGGCATCAAATTTCAATGTGTCATTTGAGATATTTGTTATACCCTCCAGTTTGAACCGATATTGCTTCTCTGCAATTATAACCGAAGTAAATGTTGAGTCACCTTTGATTTCCAACTCAATCTCTGCGTTTATCTCCTGGGTTACCAAACCACCTCCATTGTCGTAAACATCAATTTCCATATCAATTGTACCAATCCACTCCCCCTCCGTTTTTTGGAGAAGGTTTTGTTTCTCGCAGGAACACCCCACCAATATTCCCATTACAATTACCACTAGGGCCAAAGACCTTGTTTTCATACAAATACTCATTTATTATTAAAATTGACAGGCCCCAAAAGTAATAAGTTTTTTGGCTTGAAATAATTTTTTTAAAACAATTTTTAACTTTGTTTCCTAAACTAACCCATATATGAAAAACGTACAGCTTGTGGTAAGCAGGAAAAACCTCTATCACAACTACTCCTATTTCAAATCAAAACTAACCGGCACTACAAAACTGATGGCATTGGTTAAAGCCAATGCATACGGAATGGGTGATATACAGGTTGCATCACTCATGCAGGAATTTGGTGCCGATTACCTTGCAGTTGCATTCCCATGCGAGGGGATCCGCCTGAAGGAAGCCGGCATTAAACTTCCTATCCTGGTTTTGACACCCGGTGCAGATAATTTTGACCAGCTTATCAATTACGGGCTGGAACCCAGCATTGTCAATGAAGAATCTTTCATCTCCATGGTATCTGCGGTAAAACGCGCCGGCAAAACAAGTTATCCTGTACATATAAAATTCGACTCTGGCATGCAAAGGGTTGGTTTCAACAACCAAAGCATTCCCAATTTAAAGAGCTTGCTTTCACAAAACACTCTTTTGGAGGTCAAATCCCTTTTCTCACATTTGGCTGCTGCAGACGAACCCGAACACGACATTTTCACATTAGGACAAATAGAGAGTTTCAAAACAATGGCCAACCAAATTGAACCTCTGATTGCGAATAAACCTATGAGACACATACTAAACTCATTTGGCACAGAACGTTTTACACAACACCAAATGGACATGGTCAGGATCGGGATTGGCCTTTATGGTACAAGCTGCATAAACAACAACTTTTTGAAAACTCCTGCAACATTCAAAGCTCCTGTAATACACATCAAGGAGGTGACCGATGGAACCATAGGATATGGAAGGCACGGGAAAGTAACAAGCAAGGTAAAAAAAATTGCAACTGTAGGTGCCGGTTACGCAGATGGTGTGAACCGACGCTTCAGCAGGGGAAACCTTGTTTGCATGCTAAATGGCAAACCTGTCGCCACAATTGGGAATGTCAGCATGGATACCTTCATGTTGGATATCACCGGAGCAGATGCAAAAATCGGGGACCAGGTAATAATTTTTGGAGAAAACCCATCCCCTGCCGTACTGGCCGAAACACTACAGACCATAACCTACGAAGTCTTTACATCTGTCTCTGCCAGGGTAGAGAGAGTAATAGGCGAGTAACTATACTTGCCAAACCAGAATCTTTAATGTAAAATTTTGAAAACCAGCTCAAACAAAAGATCCCCATCCTCTGCACCACCTCTTTTGTTGCTCTTGGACATAGAATCATACTTCCTGATATGTGAAATTGCTTCCATACATTTTATCAAAGGAAAATTCTTTGCAGAATGCTCGTATTCAGGCATGAAATAAGGATTAATCCCTAAAAAGGATGCAATTTGCCCTTTCTGTGCAGAAGGTTGCCTGGACAAGATGGCGTGGTATTTCAAAATCCTGGAAAAGTGGTTGAACAGAGCAGCCAAGGTCAGCACAAGCGGATATTGCCTTAGGGATGCGCCAAAAAAGCGGACAATCTTGATTGCCTTTGCCGTATCTTTGAAAGAGATTGCTTTTGTCAGTTCAAAAACAGAGAACTCCCTGCTAATACCGGTATTCTCCTCTACCGTGGAAACGTCAATAATTCCTTTCCCCTGCGGGATATTGACCATAAGCTTGTCCAGCTCCATAGCCAATTTGCGCATTTCAGTACCACAATACTCTGCCATCAAAAGAGATGCCTCGGGAGATATTTTCACATCCTTGGCCTTGATATACTTTTCTATCCAAGATCCAACCATCTCCGGATACAAACTATATGTCTCCAGGACAACTCCGTTCTTAACTGCATTTTTGTATAAAGAGGTCCTTTTATCAAGACTTTTCCCATTGAATGCCAATACCAGGACTGTAGATTGCAATGGATTCATAAAATATAACCCAAGAGTGTCAATCTTGTCCAGCCTCTGGGCCTCCTTGACAATAACAACCTGCCTTTGTGCCATCATCGGGTACCTTCTGGAAGCCTCCACCACTCCGGCAGAGGAGATATCCGAGCCATACACCACTGTCATGTTGAATCCTTTCTCTTCGGGAGTCAATGCTCTTTGCTCTATCTCCTTTATCAAGAAATCTGCATAATAGGGTTCTTCTCCGGTAATCACATAGAATGGAGCAAACTGTCCATTCCTTATGGATACCACCAACTCCCTGAAAGAGTCCATGCATTTTTCTATCTCCCTTTTTCCCATATGTTACCGGCGAAATTATGCAAAAAGGGTATAAGGAGCAAATTTTATATCTTTGTCACGCAAAAGAGAAAAATGGCAAAAGACTACATATGGGATCCTGTCAGGAAAAAAAAGGTCCTTCTCACTCCAGAGGAGGGGGTTCGCCAATGGCTTATAAAAGAGCTAAACAGCAAATTCAACTATCCTGTCCATATGTTAGGGTGTGAATACACTCTAAAGTTGAACAATATCCCGTACAGGGGAGACTTGGTGGTTTTCGGGAAAAAACTCCAGCCTCTGCTTTTGGCAGAATGCAAAGCACCAGAAGTAAAAATAACTACAAAAACATTCGACCAGATACTAAGATACAACCTTTCGTTAAAGGTGAAATACCTATTGGTTACCAACGGAAAGGAGACTTACATTGCCAAGGTGAACCCTTGCGACGGCACCCACACATTCATCACAAACATACCATACTACAATGAACTTTCTGAATAAAAAAATATTTAGCATAATTTCTGAACAGGCCAGGTTATCAGATGTAAGAGCTTTTGTCATTGGAGGCTATGTAAGGGATTCCCTAATAGGACGCAAAAGCAAAGACATTGATATTGTAGTAGAGGGAAGCGGTATAGAACTGGCAAAAAAGGTTGCAGAAGTTATCGGCACCAATGTTTCTGTTTTCAAGAACTTCGGGACTGCCATGTTACGATGGAAAGACCTTGAAATAGAATTTGTTGGAGCTCGCAAAGAGTCCTATAGGGCTAACTCCAGAAAACCTATAGTAGAAGATGGCTCTTTGACAGACGACCAACTAAGACGTGACTTTACAATAAATGCATTGGCCTTCAGCCTCCAAAAAGAAGATTACGGAGCATTATCCGATCCTTTCAATGGGAAGGAAGACCTGGAACGTAAAATCATCAGGACACCGCTGGAACCCGATACCACATACAGCGACGACCCATTGAGAATGTTAAGGGCCATACGGTTTGCAACCCAGCTCTCATTTACAATAGAACCAGCTTCCCTGGAAGCAATTTACCGCAACAGGAAAAGGCTCTCTATACTCTCCTTTGAAAGGATAAACGAAGAGATCAATAAAATACTGCTCTCGCCAAAGCCATCTGTTGGTTTTTACCTAATGGATTCAACCGGAATCCTGGAAATCATCCTTCCACAGCTTATCAAGCTAAAAGGGGTAGAGAACCAAGAAGGCAAAGGACATAAGGACAACTTCTCACACACACTGGAAGTATTGGACAACCTGGCAAAAACCAGCGACAACCTTTGGCTGCGATGGGCTGCACTTTTGCATGATATAGCCAAACCTGCAACCAAAAAATTTGAACCGGGAACAGGGTGGACATTCCACGGACACGACTACCTTGGTGGTAAAATGGTCCCGGCTATTTTCAAGCAGATGAAAATGCCTTTGAACGAAAAAATGAAATATGTGCAAAAAATGGTACAACTTCATCTAAGGCCAATTGCACTTGTCCAGGAAGAGGTTACAGATTCTGCCATAAGAAGGCTTTTGTTTGACGCGGGGGATGACATAGATGACCTTATGCTATTGTGCGAAGCAGATATAACATCCAAAAATTCCAACACTGTAAAAAAACACAAAAACAATTTTGCACATGTAAGGCAAAAATTGATTGAAGTAGAAGAGAAGGATGCTGTCAGAAATTTCCAGAACCCGATAACCGGAGAAATCATAATGGAGAGATACGGGATTGCTCCGGGTCGGGAAATCGGGATCATAAAAGAATATATAAAAAACGCCATCCTGGATGGCGTTATAGGTAACAATATTGAAGAGGCTACCTCTTTGATGGAGAAAAAGGCAGCCGAATTAGGTATCAATAAGTAGTGTTCTGAGGATCAAAGTTAGCCCATTTTGAGGTCCAGTTGTCCGCAGCTGCATCACTCCTGAAAGCCCCTACGAAGTTGACCTTTGCAAAAAAATTGTCATTCAGCTTTTCATGATCAAACAAGTTCCCTGCGTTTACCAAAGGACTGGAAGCCAACGGAGCCCAATTGCCACTTACAGATGGATTGGAGGCATCTTTAAGCCCCAGTTGGGATGGTACATCAAACAGTGTATTGTTGTTGCCTGCCATCTTTAAATAAGATGCCGAAAATGATTCGGGAGCACTGCTATCAAAGTCCTTGGCATTCACAGACAAGGAATCTTTGTAAGAACCATCCTTGTCAGATCCTGTGATAGCCATTTGGGCAAACCAAACATTCTTGACATTCAAATCTCCTTCCGTTGCAGAGTTCTGGGTTTGAGAACCTTTATCGTTGTTTATCATCAATCCGACAGGATATCCAACCGCAACGCTGTTGAACAAAGAGAGGTTGGACCCTCTCCTGATTTGCACAGCCGCCTGATGTTGTCCAAGTTTGGAACCATTGTTTGGATTGAACACGCCACCATCAATATAAGCAGAGGTATTGGAATAAGCAGCATCCTGGACAGCAGCTCCAATCAAGGTTATATTGGAGAAAACAGGAGCCGTTACAGGCTGTTGATTAGGTGCATCCGAACTATTATCCGATTCAAAACCATTTGAACGGGAAATATCGGCAATCTTGGGATGGTTCACCACCAATCCAAACTGTATCTTGCCACGGAACCCTGCATCTGTGTCAAAACCGTCATCCCATGTGTTGTATGCAATAAGGTTCTTTGCGTTCACTGTTCCCCCGAACCACTCAAAAGCATCGTCGTTTGAGAAAGAGACCTGCACATTTTCTATCTTGGTTTTGTTTCCCACAGAACCTAAAGTCAAACCATTTATCTCCTGGTCAGTCCTGAAAGGATATCCACAAAACTCAATCCTGACATATTCCAGTACACCTGAATTGTCATCATCTGCATTTCCCCCATGTTTTGACCTTGGTCCACCTTCAATTATCATCTCCCCTTTATTGTTGGTTGCCTTTCCACATATCACAATGCCACCCCAGTCACCAGGCTTGCGCGACCCGGCAGGTTGGGCAGAGGTAAACACTATAGGGTTTTCTGCTGTACCTTGTGCATGGATTTTGCCTCCCCTCTCTACAATCAATGCGGCCTTTGTGTTCTTGTCTCCTTTTATGATTGTGCCTGGTTCAATGGTTAGTGAAGCCCCATCTGCAACATAAACCCAACCTTTCAACAGGTAGGTCCCCTTTTTCAAGGTATGGGTCCCTTTGATCTCGAATTCCTGGGAACCGTTCCCAATTACATTACCCTCAAAAATAATCTGCTCAGTAGGATTGACGGGATCTGTTCCTGGCTCTTCCTTTTCGCAAGAGGTAAATAGTGTTGCCGAAAACATAGCAGCAACAACAAAAGATAATTTAACAAAATGTCTCATTTCAATATGATTTTTGGTTTTTGGTTTACTAGTAGGTTAGAAATTGAATTGAAGGGAAAAAGAGAAGTAACTCCCGGGTGAAAATTCCTTTGATGTCTGTTCCCTGCTGTGTAAATCGCCTGAGTTATCCAGGAATTTAGGATACTGCCTGAAAATCACCTTCTGTGCCAACAGGTCAGAGGCTTTCAGCTTTACAGAAAGGTTGTCAGAGATTTTCTTGCTCACCGTCAAATCCAGCAAATCCCTGGGCAACTCATATGTATCGGGCACATCATTGTTTATGCTTGCTCCCGAACCGGTATCAGCCCTTCCAATTCCCACTATCCTTTTACCTATGCGATTATACATGATTCCTGCACTTAGCCCAATCTCTTTGTTGTCATAATAAAGGGAAGCATTCACAATGTATGGAGACTGTCCCTGCATTGCCCTGTCTCTTTCCAACGAACGATCTTTGTCAAATGAGACTTTGCTCCATATATAAGCGGCATTCAATCCAAAGGAGAATCCATCCAGCCCTAAGCATCCCAGCTCTTTCCTGATATCTGCCTCTATCCCAAAGTTGTTGGCCTCCTTTGCATTTTCAAAGGTATAAGTGTAAGATCCACCCGCATCCAGGTAAGTCCACTCTATTGGATTTGCAAAATGTTTGTAAAACAATGCAAAAGTTGCATATTCACCTGCAGAAGGATAATATTCAAACCTCAAATCTGCATTGTCAATTGTGGCATGTTTCAGGTCCGGATTACCTTTAACATCAGAAAAAAGGTTGAAATCGTAGTAAACAGAAGGGGAAACCTCCCTGAACTCTTGTTTGTTCACAGAACGTCCGTAAGCAATCCTGACCAATTTCTTTTCATCAAAGTTGTATGCTGCATTAAACGATGGATATAATTGGGTAATGTTGTACTTGGTATCAAAAGAGGTAAACTCGTAAATCTTGTCGTAACTTGTGAGCACCATATTGCTTGATTCCAGCCTGAGCCCCGTATTTACCCTGAACTTCCCGGCAACCAGGTTCATCATCACATAAGCAGCTCCGTTGTAACTCTCTCCTTTGTAACTATTACGGTTGTCTGTATCTTCGTATACATAAAGTTTGTCCCATCCATAATTTTCTTTTATAAGTATTTGTGAAACAGGGTCTTGGTAAACAAATCCAGACGGCATTGAATATCTGTTGTATCTGTAAAAAAACTGCCTGTTATTGTATTCACGTGCCCTATATTCACCCATCAGGCCAACCTTGAAATCCATCTCATATTCAAGACCAGGGAGTTTGATATTATAGCTTGCAGAGGGAGAAATTATCTTTTCGTCCAACTTCACAAAGTCGCGTGTGATTTCGTTCTGGTCAATTGCCATCTCCCCAAAAAAGAGGTCCCCGTAAATACTGTTCTCTTCACGGTTGATTATCCTCCTGTCCGGCTGGTTCATATTTGCATATGAATAAGAGATGCCCCACTCGGCAAACCCATTGCCACTATCATGGCGGCCTGTCAGTTGTGATGTCAAAGTTGCCCTGCTGGTATAGAGGTACTCATATTTCTCCTGGTTGTACAAAGCACTCACATTCTGCCAACCCTCCCTTGTTGTATACCTGTTTTTACCAAGGATGTTGAATATGTTCCTGAACTCTATCTTGTTGTTGTCATCCATCCACGAAAGGTTGAGCATAGCACCTCCACGGGAATCAGAATTAAACTGGTTGTCACTGTAGTTGTAAATAAATTCTGGTTTGTCCTCTACCATGTTGTATGCACCAAAACGTGAGTTTTGCATATCTCTGTAAACATGTAAACCATGAGTGTAATTGAGTGCCCCTGTCACACCAATGTCATTTCCTTTCTTGGTTTTGAGAGCTCTGTTCAACATTACAGAAAAACGAATGTCAGGAATAGGATTTTTCTTGGTAACCTGCCAGTTTTCCCGGAAACCTTGACTGGTAACCTGCGACACCAAATCTGGATTGTTGTTGTCAAGCCTTTTGGGAACAAAAGAACCCAAAGAACGCTCTCCGCTGTCAAAACCCAGCAAATCGGTGGAAGAACCTTTGTTTATAAAAAAGTCTCCAAAATGGGTAGTGCTGCTTATTCCGGTTCCAACAGAGAGCTTCAGGTCGTTCTCATCTGGCATGCTGCCGGTTGTGATCTTGACAAAGCCCCCGGCAAAGTCTGCCGGCAAATCGGCAGACTGGGACTTTACTACCATTATACTCTCGAGTTGGTTTGCCGGAAGCAAATCAAAGGAGAAGCTTCTGCTATCTGCCTCTGTGCCTGGCACAGATGTGTTGTTTATCCAAACATTATTATATCTGCTGGGCAGTCCCCTTACAACTATCAACCTTTCATCCAAAAGAGTAACCCCTGGTATCCTCTTGACAACCTCAGCAGCATTCCTGTCCTGCGATTTGGAAATCTGTATCCCCGACATACCGCTCATGACCACCTGCGCACTTTTCACAGACTGTACCATTGCTATCTCGGAATTCATCCTTTTAACAGAGGTTACAACAATCTCATTCAAAAGGTTTGTAGCCTCTTCCAACAAAGCGTTGAACATGTTTTCACCTTTTTCAATCTTTATGTCCTTGATAGAGATTGTCTGGTAACCTATATAAGAAACCTGCAATTCGTGCACTCCGGAAGGGACTCCTTTGATCAAGAAATTTCCTTCCAAATCTGTACTAGCGCCTAAATTCAGGGATGGGAAAAAGATGGTCACGCCAGGCAATGTTTCTCCGGAATTTTTATCCAACACATAACCCGAAAGAGTATTACCGGTATCTTGACCAGCCAATTCACTACTGCCTATCAAAACGCAGGAAGAAACAAGAAATAGAATAAGTAATTTTTTCACCTTAGTTTTTTTATATTTACAGCGGCAAAAGTATTCACGCTTTGTTACGGCAGTGATAAGAAAATATTAAGATATTCTTACGATTTATTTTAAAAACCCCCTAATTACCTGCAATATGATAGATTTGCACCATAATTTCCAAAAAGGTAAGCACATGGAGAAAAAAAGGATACTGATTGTAGACGACGAAGAGGATTTATGTGAAATCTTGAGTTTCAACCTAAAAAAAGCAGGATACGAAACTGAGGTTGCATACTCTGCAGAGGATGCCTATTCCAAACTGAAAAACAATTTCGACCTTCTTCTGCTGGATGTCATGATGGGTGCAATTTCAGGATTCAAACTTGCAGAATTGGTCAGGGAAGATTACTCCACAGAGATTCCCATAATATTCATAACAGCAAAGGACAGGGAAAATGACAAGTTACATGGGTTTGATCTCGGTGCAGATGACTATATATCCAAACCCTTCTCTGTAAAGGAGGTGATTGCACGTGTCAATGCTGTCCTATCCCGGTACTCTGCAAAAAAAGAGATTGTCCAAAAAAAGAGGACTGGGAGCAAGTTACTTATTTACAACTCCTTGACAATAGACTGTGAATTCAAAAAAGCAACCATAGCTAAATCCGAGATCAAACTTACAAGAAAGGAGTTTGAAATTCTCCAGATGCTTGCAGAGGAGCCCGGAAAGATCTTTTCAAGGTCGTACATTCTCACAAGGGTCTGGAACGACGACTCATATGTACTGGAGAGAACTGTAGATGTTCATATTGCCAGGCTAAGGAAAAAAATGGGAAGTTTGGGTCATTACATTGTAAACCGGTCTGGTTACGGATATTGCTTTAGCAGCGATGAAAATTAAATACAAATACAAGATTGTGCTCAGTTTCGTTGTATTGCTGGCAGCGGTGACCCTTCTTTACTCCCTGTTACTCATCAACAAAGCAAGCCGACTCAAAATAGACAGGATGATTGTTTACCTGCAACCGTATGCCGATATTATCCACCATCATACATCAAAAACAGCCAATTACAAACAAATCAAAGAGAGCCTTGATTCCCTTGGCAATATTTTCCCGCAAAAAATGAGGATAACCCTTCTTGATACTGCAGGATGGGTAATTTATGACAACTTTTCCCACATAGACTCAATAACCGACAACCACTCAGGAAGGCCGGAGATATTGGAATCACTAAAAAACGGCACCGGACATTCATTGAGGTACTCCTCTACTTTGGATGCAGAATACCTCTATTTTTCAAAAAAATACCAAGATGGGTTTGTCAGGACAGCGCTAGATTACAAACAATCGGTCTACCCGTCTTTAAAAGGGAACCGCAACTGGCAAGCCTACATAGCCATTGTGTTTGCATTATCAATTGTAATATTGGTATACATTACCCGCAAACTAAGCCAACCCTATTATTCCCTCAAACAATTTGTAGAGCGGGTCAGGCACAACGAAGAACATTACGACGATATCCGTTTTCCAAAAGACGAACTTGGAGAGGTGGGAGAGCAAATCATGACTGCTTTCCGGGAAATGGACAATGCAAAGAAATACAAACAACAACTGACCCACAACATTGCTCACGAACTCAAAACACCTGTGACGGGCATAAGGGGATATCTGGAAACTTTGTTGCAAGAAGACAATATTGACAAGGAACAGGCTCGCTTTTTCCTGGAAAGGGCATATTCCCAGTCGTTAAGATTATCTGCAATTGTAAATGACATATCTGTACTCAACAAGATAGAAGAGGGGCCGGACCAGTTCGAGTTCGAAACAATAAACATATCCAAATGCCTCCAAGAGATAAGGAACGACCTCTCATTCAAGTTAGAGGAAAAAAACATCTCATTCTTCATGCAGATAGACCCAAACCTTGCAATACAAGGTAACTACCTGCTCATATACTCTCTTTTTAAAAACCTAATAGACAACTCTATTGACCATGCCGGGGAGAATATTGAAATCCATATGGAGCAAAGTGGGGTTACGGGACATCAGGTTTACCTCACCTATTACGACACCGGCAAAGGTGTCCCCGACCATCATATCCACAGGATTTTCGAAAGGTTCTACAGGGTAGAGAAAGGACGCAGCAGAAAGAGCGGAGGCAGTGGGCTGGGTTTGTCAATTGTAAGGAATGCAGTAATACTTCACAAAGGGAAGATATCCGTATCCAACCGCTCATCAGGTGGTTTACAGTTTGACTTCACACTTTCACTGTCAAAATAAGATTTTTGAGACAGAGGATCAGTGAACGGAAATTCCAATCAAATGCATGAACTCTTCGCGTGTCCGGATATCCTTCAGGAATGCTCCGGTAAAGGCACTGGTTGTAGTCACTGAGTTTTGTTTCTGCACACCCCTTATTTGCATGCACATATGGGATGCCTCAATAACCACTGCCACACCTAGAGGATTCAATGTGTTTTGAATGCAGTCACGAATCTGGACAGTAAGACGTTCCTGTACCTGCAACCTTCTGGCATAAGCCTCCACAACCCTGGCTATTTTACTAAGCCCTGTTATGTAACCATTTGGGATATATGCTACATGAGCCTTACCATAAAAAGGCAACATATGGTGTTCGCACATAGAGTAAAGGTCTATATCCTTAACCAATACCATCTGCTTGTACTCTTCCTTGAACTTTGCAGAGTTCAATATTGCAGCACCATCCATTTCATAACCCTGGTTAAGGAATTGTATGGACTTTGCAACCCTTGTGGGTGTCAATACCAACCCCTCCCTGTCGGGGTCTTCTCCAATCAGTTTCAAGATTTCCTTATAATGCTCTGCCAGAGCGTCGGTAGTCTCTTGGTCGTAATTATCAATTTTTGTATATGCCATAATTAATGTCTAATTTCGTGAGCCCATCAATGAAAAGGCAATATTACAAAAAAATGAGGATATAGAATGAGAATATTGATAACCTCTGCTGAAGAAGAAGAACTTATCACAGCAAAACAGGCATATGACATGCTATCCCGGGATAAAAAAAATAAATTGGATGTAACCTGGATGCTCACTGGAATAGGCACAACATCTACCAGTTACAGACTCACCAAAATACTCAATAGTTCTCAGGAACCTTTCGACTTGGTTGTCAACACAGGTATTGCAGGTACTTTTTCTCCGGAATTCCCTATTGGCTCTGTAGCCAGGATCACAAAAGAGTTTTTCGGAGACCTGGGTTTTGAGACTTTCAATGGATTCCAGACTTTGTTTGACTACAAGATCCTGGATGCAGACACCCACCCTTTCAGGCAAGGAGCTTTGAATGCCCCAACCCTTGATAGTTGCATTGAATCTGCCATTGGTCCATACAAAAAAGCTTATGGGGTTACCGTACAAACCGTTAGCGGGCTACCCGAAAAAAAAGAACAACTTGTTAAAGGATTCGAACCCCATATAGAGAGCATGGAAGGGGCAGCATTTTTTTATGTTTGCATACTGGAAGAGGTACCATTCATAGAATTGAGGGCTGTTTCAAACGAAGTTGGAGAAAGGGACCGTTCAAAATGGGATATTCCGGCAGCCCTGGATTCACTAAGGGAAGCCACTAAAAAACTGCTGGAGGAATTGTCAAATGGAAATTAACCTTGCATACTCCCCTTGCCCAAACGACACTCACATTTTCCATGCGATGGTACATGGGCTGGTAGATTGCGAAGGGATTTCTTTCAAAACACACTTGGCAGACGTAGAAGAACTTAACAAAAAAGCACAAAAAGGCACATTCGATGTTTGCAAACTAAGTTACCATGCCTACTTTACCCTTTTAGACAAATATATCATGCTCCGTAGCGGAAGTGCGTTAGGTTATGGGAACGGTCCGTTGTTTGTTGCAAAAAAAGATTCAGAAGCTTTCATTACCAATGGCCCTGCAAACATGAACAGAATCTTTGACAATCCTGTATTGATTCCCGGGGAGTTGACAACGGCATCTCTGTTGCTCAAGATTGCATTCCCAAATATAACAAATACTGTTCCTTTGGTTTTTTCATCTATAGAGCAAGAACTTTTGAATGGAAATTTCATGTCCGGGGTCCTGATCCACGAAGGGAGGTTCACATACAAAGAGAGAGGTTTGGAGTTGATAGCAGACCTAGGGGAGCTTTGGCAAACTCAAACCAACCTTCCAATCCCGTTAGGGGGTATTGCTGTCTCCCGCAAACTTGATTTGAATTTACAAATGGCAATTGGCAGGGTACTGAAAAGAAGCATACTATATGCCAATGAAAATCCTGAAGCATCCAATGAATACGTTTGCCAGTATGCCCAGGAGATGGACAAAGAGGTTCAACGCAAACACATTAAAATGTTTGTGAACGACTTCACCATAGAAATCGGAGAGCAGGGAGAGAGTGCTGTGAAAGAACTTTTGTGCCGTACATGCAAAATATACCCCAAAATCCATAGTACCGGCAACCTCTTTATTTAGTAATTTTGCATTTTTAAACACCTTACCATATGAACAAGGAAATCATCAACATCAAAGGCATTAAAAAGTTCTACAAGGTAGGCACCCAAGAGGTTAAAGCCCTTAACGGAGTAGACATCTCCATAATGCAAAATGAATATGTAGCCATAATGGGACCCTCTGGTTCGGGCAAGTCTACCATGATGAATATCCTGGGATGCCTGGATTCTCCATCGGGAGGAAGCTACATCCTCAACGGCACCGACGTTTCCAAAATGGTAGATAACGAACTTGCAGAGGTAAGGAACAAGGAAATCGGATTCATCTTCCAATCTTTCAACCTGCTTCCAAGATATACAGCTCTGGATAACGTAGCTTTGCCGCTAATCTATTCTGGCTTGGGAAAAGCCGAAAGGGACAGCAGGGCAAAAGAGGCTATTGAAAGCGTCGACCTTGCTGACAGGATGCATCACAAACCTAATGAATTGTCTGGTGGTCAAAGGCAGAGGGTAGCCGTAGCCCGTGCACTTGTAAACAAACCATCAATTATCCTGGCAGATGAACCAACCGGAAACCTGGACAGCAAAACTTCCATAGATATTATGAAACTTTTTGCAAAAATCCACAACAACGGCAATACCATAATTGTTGTCACACACGAAGAGGATATTGCAAAACATGCCAGAAGGATAATACGACTAAGGGATGGTCAAATAGAATCCGATTCTGTGAATGACAACCCAATAACCTATAATTGAATCAAAAAATGAAAGTATATACAAAAACAGGTGACAAAGGTCAAACATCCTTGGTGGGCGGGGCCAGGGTAAGCAAAGACGACAAACGAGTAAATGCCTACGGGAATGTTGACGAACTAATCTCATTCATAGCACTAATAAGGGATAGTACCAAAGGGAAAGCCTATCATGAAAACCTGAGAAGGATCCAGTCAAACCTTATGCTGGTTGCTGCACATCTTGCAGCAGACAGTACAGCCTCTGCAAAGCTGAAGGATTTTGATCTCTCCGAGATTGAATACCTGGAACAGGAGATTGACAAAATGACAGAAGAGCTTCCCGAGCAAAAAGCATTCATCCTTCCCGCAGGGCCCAGATGTGCTGCCGAATGCCATATAGCCAGGACAGTATGCCGTCGGGCCGAAAGATCAGCAATCCCAATAATGACCGAACCACGGTTGGAATACCCTGTGAAATATTTGAACAGGTTATCCGATTATCTTTATGTTTACGCACGATATCTCTCCATGAAAGAGGGAACAGGAGATGATTTCTGGTATCAATAGATCTGTTTCTTCTCCAACAATAGCATAATTTAAAATATTTTCTTATCTTCGCACACTATTTTGGCATGTAACTGCAAATTCCTAATTACTAATTAATTACGCTATGTATTGGACACTAGAACTAGCATCTAAACTGGAAGATGCCCCTTGGCCTGCTACTAAAGAAGAACTTATTGACTATGCCACCCGTTCAGGTGCACCATTGGAGGTAATCGAAAACCTCGAAGACCTTGAAGATGACGGAGAGGTATATGACAGCATAGAGGACATCTGGCCAGACTACCCAAGCAAAGAGGACTTCTTTTTCAACGAAGAGGAGTATTAAAAAACAAAATCATGAAAATTATTATTGCAGGAGCAGGCGAGGTGGGTAGCCATCTTGCCAAGATGCTCAGCAATGAGTATCACGATCTTACAATTGTAGACAACGACGAAATGCGGCTCAACAGGGTTGCAGAAAGTGCCGATGTCATTACAGTTTTCGGCTCTCCTACTTCTATCAAAACCCTGGCATATGCAGGTGCTGCAAAGGCAGATTTGTTTATAGCTGTGAGTCCTGCCCAGGAACAGGATGTAAACCTGATAAGTGCTCTGCTTGCAAAAAAAATGGGAAGCACAAGGGTAACCGCCAGGATAAACAACGATGAATATCTCCAAAACGAAAACAAACTTCTTTTCACAGAGCTTGGGATAGACCTTCTGTTTTATCCCGAAAAAATCGCTTCTCACGAAATCATTGACCTTCTCAAACAAACCGGAACATCCGAATTCATGGATTTTTCAGGAGGGAAACTCCAATTGATTGTGTTCCGGCTGGAAGATGGCGCTCCTTTGCTAGACAAGACAATGGCCGATTATACAGCAGAGGGAGATCTACAGTACCGTGCAGTGGCTATTGCAAGGGAAGGAAATACAATCATACCACGAAGCAACACCCGGTTCAAACTTCATGACCTTGTTTTTGTCATTTCCAAAAGGACAGGTGTGCAAGAGGTTATGAGTTACTCCGGAAAAAACAACATAGATGTACGCAGGTTGATGATTGTTGGAGGGGGACGCATAGGAGAGATGGTTGCAAAAAAACTTGAAAACACTGTAGATTATATCAAGCTGATAGAAAGACGCAGGGAAAGATGTGAATACCTCAACGATAGCCTCAACAAAACACTTGTCATAAATGGTGATGCCCGCAACACAGACCTTCTTATAGACGAAGATGTAAATGATTTTGATGCATTTGTGGCTGTCACAAGTAGTTCAGAAACCAATATCCTCTCCTGCGTTATGGCAAAGAAAATGGGAGTGGCCAAAACCATTGCAGAGGTAGAAAATATTGACTACATCAAACTTGCAGAGGGAATGGGTGTAGATGCGGTAATCAATAAAAAGCTGATTACCGCCAGCCGGATTTTCAGGTTTACACTGTCAAACAAAGTACAATCCCTAAAATGCCTCAATGGCTCCGATGCCGAAATCCTGGAATTCATAGTAAACCCAAATAGTACAGTCACCAAAGGTAAAATAAGGGATTTAAGTTTTCCTAAAGATGCCATCATTGGAGGGATAATCAGAGGAAACAGCAGTTTCATTGCAGTAGGAGACACCGAAATCAAACCCTATGACCGGGTTGTGGTTTTTGCCCTTCCATCTGCCTTGAAAAAAGTCAATAAATTTTTCGCCTAAGGGTCCCGACTTCCAAAAGCCAATTAATTCTTATAAATCATAAGGATTATTGGCTTTTTCCATTTCATATCATTACCTTCGCAAAACTTTTTAAATTATAATTGAAATGGAGAGATTTGGTTTCCCTGTTAGCGGAAAAACCCGCACAGAGCACGATTTGTTAGGGACAAAAGAGGTTCCCGTAGAAGCATTGTATGGTATCCAGACTTTGAGATGCATAGAGAATTTTGACATCTCAAGGGATTACCTTTCGGAGTATCCCGAATTTATAAAAGCGCTTGGTATTGTAAAGATGGGAGCAGTCCTTGCCAACCATCAACTAGGTCTTGTCAACGACCAAATCAAAGATGCAATAGTAGCTGCTTGCCAAGAACTTATAGATGGAAAACATCTGGAGCACTTTCCTATTGACATGGTTCAGGGTGGTGCAGGAACCAGCGTGAACATGAATGCCAATGAAGTGATTGCAAACAGAGCACTGGAAATCATTGGAAAAGAGAGAGGACAATATGAATTCATTGGCCCCAACGACCATGTGAATATGGCACAGAGTACAAACGATGCATACCCAAGTGCAATGCATATTGGTTTGTACCTGACACACTTTAAAGTTCGCGAAGCCCTACAGGCAATAATGGACTCATTTGCAAAAAAAGAGGAGGAGTTTGCACACATTATAAAAATGGGGCGGACACAATTGCAAGATGCAGTTCCAATGACAATGGGACAAACATTCGGAGCCTACAAGTTTGCAATAAAACACGAACTCAGCCGACTGGAAAAAGCAGCAAAAGAATTGCTTTTCATAAATATGGGAGCAACTGCAATTGGTACAGGAATCACTTCAGAACCCGGTTATGCCCAGGCTTGCATCAATCATATTAGGGAGATCACCGGATGGGATATCCGCCTTGCCGAAGATTTGGTAGAGGCAACCAACGACACCTCAAGCATGGTATTCTATGCCTCTGCACTCAAGATGATAGCAATAAGGCTTTCAAAAATCAGCAACGACCTCAGGATCCTCTCTTCAGGTCCCAGGGCAGGACTTGCAGAACTTAGCCTTCCTCCCAAACAACCAGGTTCTTCAATAATGCCGGGCAAAGTCAATCCGGTTATCCCGGAAGTTGTGAACCAAGTATGCTTCAAGGTAATTGCCAACGAAATGGCAGTATCCCTGGCATCAGAAGCAGCACAGCTTGAGCTGAACGTAATGGAACCAGTAATGGTACAAAGCATAGTGGAATCCAGCGACTGGCTCATTCGCGCCCTTGACACACTACGTATTGAATGTATAGACGGAATCAAAGCCAACGAAGAAAACTGCCGTCACTATGTAGAGCACTCAATTGGTATAGTAACAGCCCTGAAGCCTTTCATTGGCTACTCCAATTGCACCGAAATTGCAAAGGAGGCCCTTAAAACCGGTGGCAGCGTATACAACCTGGTTATGGAAAAAGGATTGCTCACCAAAGAACAGCTGGACACCATCCTAGATCCTAAAAATATGGTAAAACCAACAAAAATAAAATTGTAAAGCATAGATAACCAACACATGAAAAGCCGGCGTAAAAGTGATTTTAGCCGGCTTTTTTATTATTCCACAATTGAAATCCTCAATTGGCCTTTGCTATCTGTGTGACCCCGCCCCATATGCCTTCAACTGGAAAATAACAGGAAAAGTATGTCTTACACCTATAATTTGGTTATGACGTTTGGCAGGTTTCCACACAGGTGAATTCTCCAGAATCCTGATTGCCTGAGCTGTCATAAGATAATGTGGGCTTTCCAAAATTTCAACATCAACAAGTTTCCCCTCTTTTGTAATAAGAAATCTACAATATACCGTTCCCTCAATCTTTTTTTCCCTGCATAATTGTGGGTATTCAAGCATACTGGCAACCCACTTAGAAAAGGAAGGATAACCCTCATGCTCTAATTTGGCATCGTAATTAGCTGTTGATATATCCTTTACCACAGATCCATCAGAATTCCAAAACTCACTTGATTTGACTTTTCCCTTTTTCATTTGGTATCTTGCAGAAATTTGGCCATTTGGGAAATAGTACTCAGTAGTACCCTCCTCTTTTCCCCGCTGGTATTGAGCTTTTTTGTACAACCCGTGTCCGGCAAGATTTTGTTTGTAAGCACCATGAATCATTCCGTCAACATACCCACACACAACAAGAGTATCTCCTTTTGAGGAAAAGCTTACCATTTTACCGTTTCTAAAGTCGGCAGTTGTGTAAATTGAATAATTCATCGAGAGTCCCTCTGCCGTCTTAGTCCTGACAATATAGCTCCCGGGAAGCGAGTCAATACCTTCAGCTACATACTTGGCTTTGGATTCGGGGCACCTCTTCCAGTTTTTATCCAAATACTCCTGGGCTTCCAGGGTGCATAATGAGGCAGACATAAATACTGCCAAAAAAAGTACAAGTCTCATAACTCTCTTGTTTTAATTCAAATATAAATGTTCTAATTGTAATTACCAAAAAAATTGTGGTTTTAAAATACATGGAGAACAAAGTTCCACCGCAGGAGTCGGAAAGGATTTTGATTACCTTTGCAGCATGGCATCAGTATTACAGGCACAAAAAATATCCAAACGCTACGGAACAAAAATTTTGTTCGAAGAGTTGGACCTAAATATCAACGAAGGGGAAAAAATAGCCCTTATAGCACCAAACGGAACCGGTAAAAGTTCACTTCTAAAAATAATTGCCGGGATAGACTCTCCCGATTTCAATGACAACGGAGAAAGCGGCAACATAAAGATATTCAATTCATCAGGAGTAGCTTACCTAGAGCAGGATCCAGCCTTCAATCCCCAAAACACCCTTTTTGACGAGGTATTCAGCGGAGAAGAGGAGATATCTGCCATTACTGCAAGTTACGAAAAAGCTCTTTTATCTGCAGATGCTAACCTTTTGGAAACGGCATCCCACGAGATGGACCGTGTAAACGGATGGCAACACGAAATAAAAGTAAAACAAGTTCTTTCTTCACTAAAACTAGAGAATATCTGGCAAAAAATGGGAGATTTGTCCGGAGGTCAAAAGAAAAGGGCTGCCATAGCAAAACTTATACTGAATGGTAGTGATTTCATCGTAATGGACGAGCCGACCAACCATTTGGACCTGGAAATAATAGAGTACCTGGAAGATTACCTCAAAAGAAGCAGGGTAACAATCCTGATGGTCACCCACGACCGCTATTTCCTTGACAGAGTATGTAATAAAATCGTAGAACTAGAAGGAGGCAAGCTATATACATACGAAGGCAACTACTCCTATTTCCTTGAAAAAAGGGAAGAGAGAATCCAAAATTTCAATGCCGAAACAGAAAGAGCCCGCAATCTGTTCCGGACAGAACTGGAGTGGATGAGACGGATGCCTCAGGCACGGGCTACCAAAGCCAAATACAGGATAAACGCCTTCTTTGACTTAAAGGAAAAGGCACACCAAAAAATCTCCCACGAAAAAATCAAGATTAACACGGCCACATCAAGACTTGGCAGCAAAATAATCAACTGCCGTAAAGTATCGCATAGTTGGGGGGATTTAAAAACCATTGAGGAGTTCACATACAATTTTGCAAAAGGAGAAAAGATTGGTTTGGTAGGTCCCAACGGGGTTGGCAAAAGCACCTTCCTTGAGGTGATCACCGGTGCAATCCCTCCGTCAACCGGCCAGATTGACCAAGGAGAAACGCTTCGAATAGGCTATTACCGGCAAAATGGTTTGGAGTTTGACCCAGGAGAGAGTGTCATAGACGCTGTAAGGAAGATTGCAGAGGTTGTTACCCTCTCGGACGGATCCACAATGGAAGTCGGAAGGTTCCTAACCCGCTTCCTCTTCCCCCACTCCACCCATAATACAAAAATAGAAAAACTGAGCGGTGGAGAAAAAAGGCGTCTGTACCTGGTAACCGTTTTGATGCAAAGCCCAAATTTCCTGATCCTGGACGAACCTACCAATGATCTTGATATCATAACCCTCAACATCCTTGAAGAGTATCTGGAAAACTTTGCAGGTTGTGTTATTGTAGTATCCCATGACCGGTTTTTCCTGGACAAGATTGCCCAACATCTTTTTGTTTTCCAAGGAAATGGAATTATTAAAGACTATGTGGGAACATATTCGGAGTACCGTGAGCAGGTCAAGGATACAGAAAAAGAGAAAAATACAGCCAACAATACTGCAAAACAGAATACACAGGATATAAAAAAAGAGGGTAAAACAAAGCTCTCATACAAAGAGAAAAAAGAGCTCGAAAACATAGAGTCAGAACTCTCTGCGCTCGAAAAAGAGAAGGACAGCCTGGAGGCTGCCCTTAATTCAGGAGAACTTGACCCTGTCCGACTTTTGGAATATTCCCAAAACTATTCCAAACTGCTTTCCAAAAGAGATGATTTGGAACTCAAATGGCTGGAACTTTCCGAAAAGGAAGGGTAACCAATCAAGATTGAATTACCGGGTAAGCTTCTTGTATTTAAATCTCTTAGGAGTAATATCACCTAAACGGCGTTTTTTGTTTTCTTCGTACTCAGAATAACTTCCTTCAAAGAAATATACTTTGGAATCACCTTCAAATGCAAGGATGTGTGTAGCAATACGGTCCAGGAACCAACGGTCATGTGAAATAATCACGGCACACCCCGCAAAATTGTCCAAACCCTCTTCCAAAGCCCTTATTGTGTTTACATCCACATCATTTGTAGGTTCGTCCAGCAACAACACATTGGCCTCTTGTTTTAGAGTGAGTGCAAGGTGCAAACGGTTCCTTTCACCACCGGACAGAATGCCGCACATCTTCTCTTGGTCTGCCCCGGAAAAATTAAATCTGGAAACATATGCACGCGCATTTACCTCCTTGTTGCCCAATTTTACAAACTCAGAATTATCGGCAATAGTTTCGTATACGGTTTTCCCGGGATCTATCTGTTTATGTTGCTGGTCTACATATGCTACCTTTACTGTCTCTCCTACCATAAAAGAACCTGCATCAGCTTTTTCCATATCCATGATCATCCTGAAAAGGGTTGTTTTTCCGGCTCCGTTTGGCCCGATAACACCCACTATACCTGCGGGAGGCAACTTGAAACTAAGGTTTTCGAAAAGAACCCTCTCTCCAAAAGCTTTGGTTACATTTTCTGCCTCAATCACTTTGTTTCCCAACCTTGGTCCGTTGGGAATGAATATCTCCAATTTTTCCTCTTTTGCCTTGCCATCTTCATTCAACATTTTTTCATAGGCACCAAGTCGGGCCTTTGATTTTGCTTGCCTTGCCTTGGGCGCCATACGAACCCACTCAAGCTCCCGCTCCAAAGTTTTCCTGCGTTTGCTTTCCTGTTTCTCTTCCCGGGCCAGGCGAGAAGATTTCTGATCCAACCACGAAGAGTAGTTACCTTTCCAGGGAATACCCTCTCCCCTGTCCAGCTCCAGAATCCATCCAGCCACGTTATCAAGGAAATACCTATCGTGGGTAACTGCTATAACAGTCCCTTTGTATTGTTGCAAATGGGCCTCCAACCACTGGATACTCTCTGTATCCAAATGGTTTGTTGGTTCGTCCAGTAAAAGCACATCTGGTTCCTGGAGCAAAAGACGGCAAAGAGCAATCCTGCGTCTCTCTCCCCCACTTAGGTTCCTGACCACAGCATCAGGTTCAGGACACTGAAGCGCATCCATTGCCTTTTCCAGTTTTGAATCAATATCCCAGCCATTTAACTGCTCAATTTTATCTGTGAGTTCGCCCTGGAATTCAATGAGTTTATTCATCTCATCATCATCCATTGGCTCCATGAACTTTGCATTAACCTCTTCGTACTGCTTTAGCAAAGAGACAATTTCATGTGCTCCCTCCTGCACTACCTCCAAAACAGTTTTGGATTCATCCAGTTGGGGTTCCTGTTCCAGATATCCCACGCTGTAACCCGGAGCCCACACAACATCTCCTTGGTAAGATTTCTCTACACCTGCTATTATCTTAAGTAGTGTAGATTTACCAGATCCGTTAAGACCAATTATACCTATTTTTGCCCCGTAAAAAAACGAGAGATAGATATCTTTCAATATTGCTTTGTTATTGTTCGGCAGTATTTTACCTACGCCGTTCATCGAGAAAATTATCTTTTCGTCTGCCATCATTCAAATTGTTTGGCGCAAAGATAATCAATATTTGGCACTAACCGTTTTGGCTACCTGGCATAAACAACAGATGCATCCAATCCAATAGTCAACAAGATAGTATCCAGGTATTGGACAGATATGACAGAGTCCCTCAATTGCTTTGCCCTTTGCATGGAAGCCGCAAACAACTCTTTGTTCTCCTCTTTCAATGGATCTGCAGGAGGCGACTCCATCCTGAGAGGGTTTATGGGTGATCCGTTTTTCCACACCCTAAAATCCAAATGTGGGCCGGTGGAGAGGCCTGTGCTTCCAACATACCCAATCACCTCTCCTTGCCTTACCCTCTTGCCAACGGACAGGCCTTTGGCAAACCTAGAAAGGTGCAAATATGCAGTTGTATAAGTAGAATTATGGCGAATCTTCACCTGGTTGCCTCCGCCTCTGGTGTATGCTCTTTGAGTTACCACGCCGTCACCAATACTCATGACCGGAGTCCCGGTTGGTGCAGCATAATCTATTCCGGTATGTGGCCTCACAACCCTGGTTACAGGATGTCTCCTTGCATAAGAAAATCCCGAAGAGATCCTTGTAAAACTCAACGGAGCTTTTAAAAATGCCTTTTTCAGGTTTTCTCCTTTTTCGTTCCAGTATTGAGGAATCTGGTCCTGTATAAACCTGAATGCATCATAATCCTTTCCGGCATGTCTAAAGACTGCAGAGTGTATTGTCCCAATATCAAAAAATTGATCTCCAACATATAATTCTTCGTATAGCACCTTGAACGAATCCCCTTTGCGAAGACCGAAAAAATCCACAGACCAAGCATAAATATCTGACAACCTCAAAGCCAGCAATGGATTCATACCAGCATCCGAAACGTCATTCCATAAAGAAGAGTTTATAACAGCCTCACCATATTTTATCGTGGAGGATACTCCTCTTTCGTCTACCCTTACGAACAATGAGTCATGTAGCCCAAAAACCACATACCTTGTACGAGTATCTTCATAAACCAGATATGCCAAAGAGGGCTCCTCTTCCCTTGTGTAAAATGCTTTGTAACCATTTCCCACCTTTATTGTTTTCAAATCGAAAACATCTTCCGATGCTTGGGAAAGGGCATAAGCATCTGCAGCAGATGCTCCCAGCCTTGTAGCCAACGTGGCAAAAAAATCACCCCTTTTAATTACTCCCTCTTTGGAGTCGAACTCAGAAACCGGGAATCCAAACTCATAAACTTCTTCTTGCACAACGGATACCGGAACCGTTACATCAGTTTCATTTTCATTTGCACAAGCTGCAATCAAAAGCATTGCAAAAACAGAATATACCAATCTCTTCATATCATTATCTTTTTTCTGGATTCGAAGATAGCGATTTAAAATAAAAGTGTTGAAAAGATTGTGGAAAAATTTGTAAAAAAATGTAATAAAGTGGAAAAGATTCTTTAAATTTGCCTAAGTCAAATAAAGGTGGAGAAGCATCCAAATGGTAAAGTTTATAGGAGAATATACAGCAAAGATAGACGATAAGGGCAGAGTGGTCTTCCCTTCATCGCTTAAATCCATGCTGGACTCCCAAGAAGACCAGAAATTTGTGATCAAAAAGGATCTCTATTTCAACTGTCTTGAAATGTATACCTATCAGGAATGGACCCGCCAGTCAGAAGAGGTAAAATCCCGGTTGAATTTCTTCAACAAAGAGCATGCGCTGTTCTGGAGGGAATACATGAGGGACAGGGCTCTGGTAGAACCAGACGGAAAACTCGGGAGGATTACCATACCAAAACGGCTCCTGGACGATATTGGCATCCAAAAGGAGCTGGTTTTTGCCGGCAACGATCATAAAATAGAGATTTGGGCCAAAGAAAACTACAACAGGGAGAAACTTCCCGGTAGCGATTATTCAACACTTGCACAGAAAATATTAGGATAAGGAGGTGGTCATGGAAAATTACCACATACCAGTACTACTTGAAGAAAGTGTATCCGCCATGGCATTGCAAAACGGCGGTATATATGCAGACGTAACCTTTGGTGGTGGCGGTCACAGCAAGGCTATACTGGAAAGGATGGGTGCCAAATCAAAACTGATTGCCATGGACAGGGACAGCGATGCCCTTGCAAATGCACCAGATGACAAACGATTGACTTTGGTCCACAACAACTACAGGTTTTTAAGCAACTACATAGAATACAATGGCTATAATAAGATAGACGGAGTATTGGCAGATCTCGGAGTCTCATCACATCAATTCGATACAGAACAAAGAGGTTTCTCTTTCCGTTTTGACTCACCTCTTGACATGAGGATGAATCAAAAAGCAAAAACCACTGCAGCCCAGATTTTAAATAGTTATCAGCAGGATCACCTGGCAAAAATCCTTTACCTGTACGGAGAGGTAGAAAACAGCAGGAAAGTGGCCGCACTGGTATGTGCAGAAAGGGATAAAGAAGAGATTACCACCACATTCGATTTGAACAGGATATTAGCTCCGCTTCTACCAAAATTCGCCGAACACAAATATTTGGCAAAAGTATACCAGGCCCTCAGGATAGAGGTAAACGGAGAGATGAGGGCCCTGGAACTTTTTTTGGAAAGCGTGCCATCCCTTCTCAAACCAGGCGGAAGGTTAGTTGTGATAACGTACCACTCCCTGGAAGACAGGATGGTGAAAAACTGTATGAAAACCGGGAATGTGACAGGACACATAGAGAAAGACCTCTATGGCAATTTTGACACACCATTCAAAGTAATAACAAAAAAACCAATCCTTCCCAAAGAGGGAGAAATAGCCCAAAACACAAGGGCAAGGAGTGCCAAACTTAGGGTTGCAGAAAAAATTTAAAGAGATGGCTCAGAAAAACTGGATGAACGAAATACTGGGGGGGCAGATACTGTTACATAGCGGTATTCTGCAACATGCTCGTTTTGTATTGTTTGTCTTTGTTTTGGTAATCTTTTACATTGCCCTCAACTTCTCGGTAGAGCAAAGTTTGCGGATAGAAAGACGCAACAATGCAGAACTGAAACATCTCAAATCGGACTACACCAGCAAAGCAGCCAAACTACAGTACCATAGCAAACGCGGAGAGGTGGAAATAAGATTGCAAAAGCTCAATTCAACCCTCAAACCGCCAGTCAATCCACCAGCCAGAATAATAATGGAGGAGTAGGCTATGAAAAAGATAATAAAAAGAATATACTTTATTTATGCATTCGTAGTACTGCTGGGCTTTGTAATAATAGGCCAAATAATTTACCTGCAATTTTTTGCAGAGATAACAGTCACAGATGCAGATATCTCGTTCCGTCAAGAAGAGATTGAGGCAAACAGAGGCAGTATCCTGGCCAGGGATTCAAGACCCCTCTCTACCTCGGTACCCTATTACCAGATAAGGATGGATTGTGTTGTCCCCGACAAGCAGCTTTTGACACAAGAGATAGACCAACTTGCAAAAGAGCTGTCCAATTTCTTCAAAGACAAAAGCGCTGCCGCATACAAAAACCAGATATTAAAGGCAAGGAAAGAGGGAAAAAGGTACATGGCAATTGGGAACCGGCTTGTAGATTACAGCGAAATGATTGAAATAAAGCAGTTCCCTGTATTCAAATACGGATCGTTGAAAGGAGGTATAATTACCGAACAAAAGAACAGGCGCAACAATCCATATGGCAGATTAGCATACAGGACAATAGGATTCATCAACTCAAATGGTGTAGGAGCAGGACTGGAAGCAAGTTTCAACCATGACCTGCAAGGAATACCAGGCAGACAGACCGTCCAAAAAGTGCTGGGCGGAGAGTGGATCCCCGTGATCAGTGAAAAATCATTGCAGCCACACGACGGTTACGATGTGCTGACCACCTTGGACATAGACATCCAGGAGGCTGCGGAAAACGCCCTTAAAGAACAACTTTCCCTCTCGGAAGAGATAGAAGGGGCCACGGCAATTGTCATGGAAGTGAAAACAGGTGCCATAAGGGCAATTGCAAATATGAAAAAAGGCAAAGGAGGCTCCTTTGATGAGTCGTACAATTATGCAATAGGACATGCTACGGAACCTGGCTCTACATTCAAGCTTGCAACCCTTGTAGCTTTACTGGAAGATGGCTATGTTACATTAGACTCAAAAATTGATGCCGGGGATGGCAAATGGAGGTATAGCTCTGCCTCATACAGCGATGTCGGAAAGGGACTTGGAGAGATAACAGTAAAAGAGGCATTCCAGAAATCATCCAATGTAGCATTTGCAAAACTAGCTGTAGAACACTATGCCAACAACGAAAAAAGATTTGTAGACCGAATCATGAACATGAAAATCACAGAAAAATTCAACCTGGAAATCAAAGGAGCAGCAGGTACTGTGATATACACACCTGGAGATGCAATGTGGTCGGGAGTATCATTACCATCAATGGCAATAGGATATGCAACAATGCTCACTCCTCTCCATACATTGACATTCTACAATGCAATAGCCAATAATGGCAAGATGATGAAACCATATTTTGTAGAGAATATCCAGAAAAACGGAGAGGTCTACAAAAAGCTGGGGCCACAGGAGATCAGCGGATCAATCTGCTCAAAAAAAACAGTAGAACTAGTAAAGGCTGCACTAAGGGGTGTTGTAGAAGAGGGAACCGGGAAAATCATACAAGACAATCGCTACTCAATATCAGGCAAGACCGGGACAGCAAGGATTGCTTTTGATGGTAAATATATAGATGCGCAAGGTTACCGCAGGCACCAAGCCACGTTTGCAGGTTTCTTCCCTTCCGAAAACCCAAAATACTCTGCTATAGTTGTCCTATACTCCTCCAAAACAAGAGGTAATTTTTACGGAGGTTCCTGGTCGGCACCTGTATTCAAAAAGATAGCCGACAAGATTTATGCAAACAGTCCGGACTGGAACTCCCCTTTGGATGTGAAAATAACCGACAGCCTGGGCACTCCCCCCCTTCTTGCAGGAAGAGGCAGCGAAATAAAAAATTCACTCACCTATCTTCCAAATGGAAGTTCTGTGAAAATAAAAGAGAGTGACTGGGTTGTAAAAGACAGTACCAAAAGCAAGCTGGTCGCGACAACCATAGAAAACGGAATTATCCCCGATGTAAGGGATATGGGACTCAAGGATGCTTTGTACATATTGGAGAATATGGGATACAGGGTCACTTTCTCCGGAAAAGGCAAGGTAACCTCACAATATCCTCAACCAGGGACATCACTAACCAGAAACCAATTGGTAGAAATAAAGCTTAAAGAGATTTATGAGACTGAATGAACTAATATACAAAGATGAGGCAGTAACCATAACCAACGATTCAAACCCTCATATATCATCTGTCACATTCGATTCCAGGGATGTTGCAGAGGATTCTTTGTTTGTGGCAATCAAGGGAAGTGTTTCCGATGGGCATGATTATATCAAACAGGCAATTGAGAACGGAGCAACAGCTGTTTTGTGTGAAAAAATGCCAGTCGGGTTGGCAGACAACAACAGGAATCATCCAGTTACAATCATACAAACAGAAAGCAGCCACAAGATGCTAGGATTGGTTTCGTCACGTTTTTATGGCAACCCTTCGTCCAAGATGAAAGTTGTGGGAATAACGGGTACCAACGGCAAGACAACAACTGTAACATTGCTTTACAATCTGTTTACTTCATTGGGATACATATGCGGCCTCATATCCACAATAGAAAATTATGTCGGTACCAGACGATACCCTTCAACACACACTACACCTGACCCTTTGAGCTTAAACAAACTGATGTTTGAAATGAACAAACAGGGTTGTGAATTTTGCTTCATGGAGGTAAGCTCACATGCCTTAGACCAAGAGAGGGTTTGTGGAATCAAGTTTGAAGGTGCATTATTTTCAAACATAACCCACGATCATTTAGATTATCATAAAGATTTCCTTTCATACATAAATGCCAAAAAAAAGCTTTTTGACAACCTGCCTTCTTCTTCCTTTGCCCTTGTCAACATAGACGACAGGAATGGGAAAACAATGGTACAGAACTGCAATGCAAACACCTACACATATTCTTGCCTTTCACATGCCAACTTCAATTGCAAGGTGATAGAAAGCACACTTGAAGGGATGCTCATGAAAATTGGCACCCATGACGTGTGGGCAAAATTCATAGGGCTCCATAATGCATACAATCTTCTTGCTGTATACTCCACAGCCATTTTGCTTGGGGGTGACCAACAAGAGGTGCTCACTGCCTTGAGCGCCCTTGAAAATGTTGCGGGCAGGCTGGAATACATAAAAGGGGCAAATGATATAACTGCAGTTGTAGATTACGCCCATACTCCAGATGCCCTGTCAAATGTCCTGAGGACTCTCAAGGAGGTTTCAACCGATACCCAACTTGTAACGGTTTTTGGTTGCGGAGGTAACCGGGACAAATCCAAAAGACCCGAGATGGCCCGGGTGTCAGCAAGATATTCCGACAAAATAATAGTAACATCAGACAATCCCAGGTTTGAAGATCCCGATGAAATAATAAAAGAGATCAAAACCGGATTCGAAAACAAAGAACTTGTCAAGACACTTTTCATTACAGACCGTAGGGAAGCCATAAAGGCAGCACTGACCATGGCCTCTCCAGGCGCAATTGTACTTGTGGCTGGCAAAGGACATGAAACCTACCAGGATGTGAAAGGGGTAAAAGAACATTTTGATGACAAGGAAGAGATTAACAATGTATTCAATTTAATGTCATAGATAATGCTGTACAACCTATATGAATATTTAAAGGATTTTGTGGATTTTCCAGGTTTAGGATTATTCCAGTACATCTCTTTCAGGGCTTTTTCTGCAGTTTTGTTATCCTTGGCAATTGCTTTGTTTGCAGGAAAAAGGATTATAAACAAACTGGCAAAAAAACAGATTGGAGAAGAGATCAGAGATCTGGGACTTGAAGGTCAAATGCAAAAGAAAGGGACTCCGACCATGGGTGGGGTTATTATTCTGGTTGCTACCCTCATTCCTGCAATACTGCTTGGAGACCTTACAAATGTATATGTATTGCTTCTTTTGGTAACCACAATATGGCTAGGCACAATCGGGTTCATAGACGACTATATTAAGGTATTTAAAAAGAACAAGGAAGGTCTTCATGGCAAATTCAAAATATATGGTCAGGTGACCTTGGGCCTGATAGTAGGGATAACCTTGTATGCCAGTGAACAATCGGTAATAAGGGTACCCGTAAAGGCTGCCAGCCACGAAATTTATTCCGAAGTTGTAGAGGGGAATGGTGACAACAAGAACACACTATATTTCCAGGACGAAAAAAGCACAAAGACTACAATCCCGTTTATCAAAAACAACGAGTTTGATTATGCCTGGTTAGCTCCATTCAAGGGAGAAACCAAAGAAAAAATTGCATGGGTAATTTACATAATAGTTATAATTTTCATTGTAACAGCAGTTTCCAACGGGACCAACCTTACCGATGGCATGGATGGACTGGCTACAGGAGTATCTGTCATTACAGGAACCACCTTAGCCATATTGGCATACCTTTCGGGAAATATAATTTATTCCAATTATCTGCAAATATTGTATTTGCCTAATACCGGAGAGATAGTGATTGTTTTGGCCGCTTTTATTGGTGCATTGATAGGATTTCTCTGGTACAACTCATATCCGGCACAAGTATTCATGGGAGACACAGGCAGTCTGGCAATTGGTGGAATCATAGCCGTGGCTGCTATCATGATAAAAAAAGAACTCCTGATTCCAATTTTATGTGGAATCTTCTTCGTGGAAAGCCTCTCGGTAATTGTACAAAGATTGTATTTCAAATACACACGCATAAAGTACGGCAAAGGTGTCAGGGTCTTTAAAATGACTCCGCTGCACCATCATTTCCAAAAAGAAGATGTCCAAGCTTTGATACAAAATCCAAGGAAAGCCCTTCCAGAAGCCAAGATTGTGACAAGGTTCTGGATCATAGCAATATTCCTTGCAGTAATCACAATAATAACACTAAAAATAAGATAATATGTCAAAAGTGGTAATATTAGGTGGAGGTGAGAGCGGAACAGGCGCAGCTGTGCTTGCAATGGTAAAAGGACATGAAGTCTTTTTATCAGATTGCAACATGATTACGGAAGAAGCCCGTAACATACTGTCCCAAAATGGCATTGAATTCGAAGAAGGGGGCCATACCCGGGAAAAGATCATGGATGCCCAACTTGTTGTGAAAAGCCCGGGCATTCCCGATACTGTTCCCATAATTGATGAGATTACAGCTGCTGGCATCCCTGTGATTTCTGAAATTGAATTTGCAGGAAAATACGATAAAGCAAAAAAAATATGTGTTACAGGTAGTAATGGAAAAACAACCACGGCTTCCATCATTTATTTCCTGCTTAAAAATGCAGGGCTCAATGTAGGATTGGCAGGGAATATCGGCACCAGCTATGCCTATCAGGTTGCTACATGTGATTACGATTACTATGTATTGGAGATAAGCAGTTTCCAATTAGACGGAATGTACGATTTCAAAGCAGACATAGCCGTTTTGCTCAACATAACTCCAGATCATCTTGACAGATACGGAAATGAGATGGAAAATTACATCAAAGCCAAATTCCGCATCACTCAAAACATGTCATCGGAAGATTGCTTTATCTTTTGCGCAGATGACCAAGTGAGCATTGAACATCTGGACAAAATAGTCCTTCATGCAAAACAACTACCTTTCAGCCAAGAAAAAGAGGTAGAACAAGGGGCATTTGTAAAAGAAGAAAAGATGCATGTCAAATATACCGACAAAGATTATCAGATGTTCCTGAATGAGTTGTCACTCCAGGGCAAACACAACATCTACAACTCAATGGCAGCAGCAATAACAGGAAAGGTCCTGAACATAGAGAATGATGTAGTGAGAGAAAGCCTCACTACCTTCCAAGGTGTTGAGCACCGACTGGAGAAAGTTTTAAAAGTAAAGAATGTCCTTTATATTAACGACTCAAAAGCTACAAATGTCAACTCTACCTGGTATGCGCTGGAAAGCATGACAACACCGGTTGTATGGATAGCTGGTGGAAAGGACAAAGGAAACGACTATGAACCCCTTTTCGAACTTGTAAAGGAAAAAGTAAGGGTGATGATTTGCCTTGGAGCAGACAACAGAAAACTACATGAATGCTTCAAAGACAAAGTAGGAGAAATCTATGACGCTGCTTCAGCTTCGGAAGCAGTAGAACTTGCCTACAAACACTCAATACCTGGCGAGACTGTTCTGTTGTCCCCTGCATGCGCAAGCTTTGATCTTTTCAAAAACTTCGAAGACAGAGGCAAACAATTCAAAGAGGCAGTAAGCAAACTATAAACCGGCAAAGCAATGGACAACATTAATTTAGGTATATTCAGGCTAAGAGGCGACAAGGTGATATGGATAATCGTATTCTTGTTGTGCCTTATTTCCATTGCTGCAGTATACTCTTCCAGCAGTTCCCTTGCTTTCAGCGAGAAAAAGAGCACCATGGACTATCTGCTAAGACAACTCAAATTCGTTGTCTTTAGCTTGACCACGCTTTTTGTTTTCTACAATATACCACTGGGCATCTACCGGATGTTCTCATATCTTGTAATGCCACTCAGTATATTGTTATTGGTGGTTACACTGACATCGGGGGCTTCATACAATAGTGCAGACAGGTGGATCAAAGTATTTGGATTCACAATACATACCGGAGAAATTGCCAAGATTGCAACAATAATGTACCTGTCACGAGTGATGGAGGCGCGCAAGTTCGAAACTTTCAAAGAGTTTGCAATTTGGATCATCGCACCCACAGGAATTGTGATATTGCTTATATTATACGGAAGTATCTCCACGGGGCTTCTTGTTACTGCAGTTACCTTCGTTATGCTTGTAGTTGCAGGCATTAAGTGGATGCACCTGTTGAAAGCATCGCTCATTGCAATATCTGCAGGAGCACTTGTCCTGTTGCTCAACCTCTCCTTCGGAATCTTCCCCAGGGTAGAGACTGCAGTGAACAGGATCAAGAATTTTGCCACGGAAGATACATTGACTTCGGAGTTGACCCCTATGCAAAGGCAACAAATACTTGACAAGACATACCAGGCCAATATGGCAAGGATAGCTGTTGCATCTGTAGGTGTGCTCGGGAAAGGACCCGGCAACAGTACCCAAAGGAACTTCCTCCCCCACCCTTACTCCGATTTCATTTATGCTATAATCATAGAGGAGTGGGGATTGCTCATTGGCGGAATCGGGGTATTGATGTTGTACCTGTGGTTCCTGGCAAGGGCAATCATCATTACAAAAAAATGCACTACCATATTTAGTTCAATGCTGGTCATGGGATTGGCTATTTTGATAACAACACAGGCTTTGCTGCATATATGTGTAAACGTTGGACTGTTACCAGTAACAGGTCACACATTGCCCCTGATCAGCCTTGGGGGAACATCACTTATGATCATGGGAGGAGCCTTTGGAATGATACTGTCTGTGAGCAGGACTGTAGAAAAAGGGAATGATGTTGAGGTAGTTGACCAAACAGAGACAGCAAATGTTTCCGAAACAGAAAATAGAGCAAAAGAGGTATGAAAGCAAAAAGGATCATAATAAGTGGTGGTGGTACCGGAGGACATATCTTCCCTGCCATTTCAATTGCCAATGCATTGAAAAGGCTGGATCCTGAATGTGAAATCTTGTTTGTGGGAGCCTCAGGCAGGATGGAGATGGAAAGGGTCCCGGCGGCGGGTTACAAAATAGTAGGACTTCCTGTGGCAGGATTGAAAAGGTCATTATCCCTTTCCAATCTCAAAGTTCCATATATGTATGTAAAAAGCATCTTGATGGCAAATAAAATAATAGATGATTTCCGGCCTCATGCTGCAGTAGGAGTTGGAGGTTATGCAAGTGCACCTCTGTTAAAATCTGCATCTTCAAAACAAGTCCCCTACCTTATACAAGAACAGAATTCATATGCGGGTGTCACAAACAAAATGCTGGCAAAAAAAGCGCAAAAGATATGTGTTGCTTATGAAGGTATGGAGAAGTTTTTCCCAAAAGAGAAGATTATAATCACCGGGAATCCTGTTCGAAGCACAATAAAAAGGGCTACCGAGCAAGAGAAAAGAGCCGCAAAAACATTATTCGGATTCAAGCAAGAGCAGCCGGTATTGCTGGTTGTCGGAGGTAGTCTTGGATCTGGGACCCTCAACAAAACCTTGCAAAACTGGATTGTCAAAAACAGACAAGTGCAAATAGGAATCATATGGCAGTATGGTAGATACTACAAATCACAAGTAGAATCCTTCAATCGGGAGAACCCAAGGGAAAACATATTGGCCAAAGAATTCATTTCCAATATAGATCAAGCTCTTTTGGCAGCAGATGTGGTGGTTTCAAGGGCAGGTGCAGGAACAATTTCAGAGTTATGCATTGCAGGTAAAGCCACAATATTTGTTCCATCTCCTAATGTTGCCGAAGACCATCAGACATCCAATGCAATGGCATTGGTAAACAAGGGCTGTGCGTTGGTTGTAGCCGACAAGGATGCAAATGCAATCCTTATGGACAAGGCTGCAGAACTTTTGGAAAACAAAGAAAGGATAGAGCAGCTGGAAAGTTCAATAATGAAAATGGCCCTGTACGAATCGGACATTAAAATTGCCAAAGAGGTGCTGCAGCTTTGCAATCTTAAAAAAGGAGGTAATTAAATGGATAATGTATACTTGATAGGAATTGGCGGAATAGGGATGAGTGCACTTGCAAGGTACTACAAACACAACAATTTGTTTGTGGCAGGATATGACAGGACACCCTCCAATCTTACAAGCCATCTCCAGGCAGAGGGTATAGATATCAATTTCCAGGATTCCGTGGATATCATCCCAAAAAGGATCAAGGATAACCCTGACAGCCTGATAATTTTTACCCCGGCAATACCAAAGGATTCTGCACAACTGCAATGGTTCAAAGACAACGACTATAAAATACTTAAAAGGTCCCAGGCTTTGGGATACCTTGCTGCATCAAAAAAATGCCTTGCGGTTGCAGGGACCCACGGGAAAACCACAACATCTACATTATTGGCGCACCTGCTACACGACTCAGGTGAAGGATGCACAGCTTTCCTTGGCGGTATCTCTTCCAATTACAACACCAACCTTATACTGAGCAAAAACAATGTACTGGTTGCAGAGGCCGATGAATTTGACCGCTCATTCCTCCAGTTGTGGCCAGAAATTGCAGTTGTAACTTCTGCAGATGCAGACCATTTGGATATCTACAACAACCATGAAACCATCTTGGGTGCTTTTGCCGATTTTGCAGGACAGGTAAAAAAATCCGGGACATTGATTGTTAAAAAAGGACTTGAATCAAAAATAACCGGAAAAACACTCTCCAAGGTCCTCATTTATTCCTACGACCAACCATGTGATTTCTTTGCCAGTGAAATAGTCCCGATGGATGGAGGATTTTTCAGTTTCACCTTCAATTACCCTGGAGGTAAGATAGAAGGTTGCAGGGTCGGGATACCAGGCTGGATCAATGTCGAGAATGCCATAGCTGCTTCTGCCATAGCTGTAACTCACGGGCTTTCACCTGAATCTATCAAGAAATCGTTGGCAACATTCAAAGGAGTAAGGAGAAGGTTCGACATCAGGATCAATACTCCTGAATGCTCTTACATAGACGATTACGCACATCATCCAGGAGAGTTGGAAGCTGCAATAAGCTCTATGCGCAATATTTTCCGGAACAGGAAGCTGACAGTAGTGTTCCAGCCACATTTATATACAAGGACAAGGGATTTTGCAGATGGGTTTGCACAGAGTCTTGGAATGGCAGACGAACTAATCCTTATGGACATATACCCGGCCAGGGAACTGCCTATAGATGGTGTATCGTCCAAGATGATCCTGGATAAAGTGAAGCTGCAAGAGAAAACCCTTGCAAACAAGGATAATTTGATGGAGATAATAGCAAATAAAAAAATAGATGTATTGGTAACATTTGGAGCAGGTGATATTGACAGGTTCACAGATATGATAGAAAAGCAATTGAAAGAGCAGTACAATGTTTAAGAAGATCCTCATATATACAGGCTACTTTTTAGTAACTGCTGCTTTGGCAGTCTACTTTTACTTTTCCTCTGCCTTGACCTCATCCCAATGCAAGGAGATAACATGCAACAGAATAGAGGTTATCATAAAGGACAGCGCACAAAACAGGTTTGTGAGCCGTAGCGAGATAGTTGGTTTGCTGGAAGAGGAGGGTATAAGGACAAATGAAAGTAAAATCAAACATATAAATCAGCACAATCTGGAACTGGCCATAAACAACCGCACTGCAGTAAAAGTTTCCCATGTAAGTGTCACCAGAAGTGGCAAAATACAGGTACAAGTAACCCAAAGAAGACCCATAATACGCATCGAAACAACAAATGGAGGTTTTTACATGGATGATTCAGCTTATGTATTTCCTTTGATCAGAAGTTTCACTTCATATGTACCTGTTGTCTCTGGAAATGTTCCGCTCCCTTTTCCTCCGGGTTTCCGGGGTAATGCCGACCTGTCCGACAAATGGGCTTCCGGAATTTACCAGCTTGCCCTGTACATGGATAACAACCAGGAGTGGAATACATTGATAGAACAAATCCATATAGACTCAAAGGGAGTCATGACCATGACCCCGAGAGCAGGAATAACAGAGATAATATTTGGTTCTCCAGAAAATATAGATTACAAATTCAGCAAACTCAACCTTTTTTATACCAAGGTAATACCGGCCAAAGGCTGGTATACATACAAAACCGTGGACTTGAGTTTTGACAACCAGTTAGTATGCAAATTGAATGATAAAAAAAATAATAAACAGATAAAAACTTGAACATATGGATAATTACATTGCAGCAATAGATTTGGGCACCACCAAAGTGGTTACATTGGTGGGAGAGAAGACAGAAACAGGTTTCAGGGTAGTTGCCTACATGGAGGTTCCCTCAAAAGGAGTTTTGAGAGGTGAGGTGGTAAACATCCAGAATGTATTGGACTCACTAATGCCATCCATTTCTGAGATAAGAAAAAACTATAACATTGATATAAAAGATGTCTACGTTGGGATTGCAGGTCAAAATATCAAATGTATGGATGCCCGGCTCAGCCGGAACCGCAGTAAATCAGATGATCTTATCATGGAAGATGAGATAGGGGAAATGATGAAAGAGATGGCAAACTCAAGGGTCAATGCCGGGGAAAAGATTCTTCATGTGATTCCTCAGTCCTACAATGTAGATGACCACATTGGGGTTGACAACGCAAGCGGGATGACCGGGACAAGGATAGAGGGCGATTACAAACTCTTCATAGGAAAAGTGAATTCTGTTGAACACAGCAAACTTGTAATCAACAGGGCTGGCTTGAATCTGAAAGAATTGATTTTGGAACCAGTTGCCTCGGCAAAATCAGTCCTCACAGAAGATGAGATGGAGCTCGGGGTAGCGATGATTGACATGGGTGGTGGTACAACAGACCTTCTTATTTACCACAACAACATAATCAGGCACACAGCTGTCATACCTTTTGGAGGCAACTCAGTTACAGAAGATTTGAGACAAGGGTGCAGCGTTTCCCTCAAAAATGCAGAGCAAATGAAAATACAATATGGCTCATGCTACAGCGAGTATGCACCGGAAAACAAGACTGTAGTTATTCCGGGTATTGGCGGACTTGAAAACAGGGAGGTTTCCTTCAAGGTAATTGCAGGTATCATCGAAGCAAGGGTAGAAGAGATAATAGAGGCTGTAATGTACGAAATTGAGAATTCCGGATATATGGATAAACTTGGGGCCGGCATCGTTATCACTGGTGGAGGATCACAATTGACAAACCTAAAACAGTTTGTGCAATCCAAGACAGGATATGCAGTAAGGCTTGCATCCCCGGTATTCAACCTCTCTGCCGACACTCCGCAGGACATTTTCAAACCATCTGCATCTACTGCAATTGGCCTGATGATGCTGGGACATGAAAAAAAGAGAGAGAACAAAGATATTCCATTGGAAAATCCGGTCCTGTTCCAAGATGATGAACTGGAGACTGTAAGCTCTGCAAAAGAGATTGGCAAACAAAGAAAAGAGAAGAAAAAGAGCAAAGGCCTGCTCAAAAGCATACCCACATTTTTAGGGGATATATTTGACACAACCAATAATGAAGCATAACTTTGCATTATGATGGACGATTTTTTACCAACAGACTGGGAATCCGCTAAAGCTCTCATTAAGGTCATTGGAGTCGGAGGTGGAGGGGGGAATGCAGTCAACCAGATGTACCGTCAAGGTATAAAAGATGTTGACTTCCTCATTTGCAACACAGACAGCCAAGCTCTCAAGGCAAGCCCTGTACCGGAAAAAATCCAGTTGGGCAGTGATGTCACAAGGGGATTGGGTGCCGGCTGCAATCCCGAAAAGGGAAGAAAGGCAGCTATGGAAAGTATGGACGCTATTCAAGCCTCTTTGGAGGGCGGGACAGAGATGGTGTTCATTACAGCCGGAATGGGTGGAGGCACAGGAACCGGAGCTGCACCTGTTATTGCTCAAGTAGCAAGGGAAATGGGATTGCTGACGGTAGCAGTTGTCACTTTACCGTTCAGGGACGAAGGGCCTGAATTCCTAAAAAGGGCAATACTTGGAATCAAAGAGCTTGAAAAAAATGTAGACAGTTTGCTCATTATTGACAACCAAAAACTTTACAAGATCTTTGGAGAACTCTCTATTTTTGAGGCTTTCCCAAAAGCAGATGCAGTACTGTCCACAGCAGTGAAAGGAATTGCAGAGATAATAACTCTGCCTGGCTTTATAAATGTAGATTTTGCCGATGTGCGTATGGTCATGGAAAACAGTGGCATGGCATTAATGGGATCTGGGACAGCCAGTGGAGAAAACAGAGCGATAAGAGCTGTGGAAGAGGCATTTTCATCTCCATTGCTAAACGACTTCGACCTGACCTCTGCCAAAAATGTGCTTGTAAACATAACCTCCAGCGACAAACATGGCCTTACCATGGCAGAACTCTCACAGGTTATGGACTATATTGGTGAATTTACCGGGGGAAGTGCATCCAACTTCAAGCGTGGGGTTAAATGCGACACCGGCTTAGGAGAGGCCATTAGTGTTACCATAGTAGCTACAGGCTTTGATATGAACAGCCTGCCACAGATCTCCTCTACCGGAGGTGAAATAATTGGCGTACATGTACTTGGTGGCGAAGAATCTCAAAAAGAGAGCGTGCAAATCAAAGATACACCAGAAGAGAAAATCACGATTATCTCTGTACCCGCTCCTGCCCAAAAAAAACCTGTCCGTACCAATGATAATGACACCAATGAAGAGGGGGGATTCCTCAAAAAAGAGAAACCAACCCTAATCATGGAGCCGGGAGAAGACATTACAAAACTTGAAACCCAGCCTGCATACGTGAGAAAACAGCTTAAAGTAAAACAACAGGAGAACAAGCTAAATGTCAACGACACCAAGGAGAGCAGTACTTTCAAATTAGGAGAAAACAACGGGAAACAACAATTGCTTTCTGACAATTCATATATACACCAAAACCAGGATTAAAATGGGAAGAATAACAAGAGTGAGGTTTGCGCCCAGCCCTACCGGGCCTCTGCATATGGGAGGCGTAAGGACCGCTTTGTACAACTATTTGTATGCAAAACAAAAAGGCGGCACATTTGTACTTAGGATAGAAGATACCGATTCACAAAGATTTGTCCCGGGAGCAGAGGAGTATATAATAGAGTCCCTCGCATGGTGCGGGATATCTCCCGAAGAGGGAGTTGAAGATGGGAAGATCGTTACACAACCATCTCCAAAACACCCACATGCACCATACAGGCAATCTCAAAGAAAGGATATTTACAAACAATATGCTTTGCAACTGGTACAACAAGGTGATGCATATTACGCATTTGACACATCCCAGGAGCTTGACATAATGAGAAGCAAAGCAGAGGCAGAGGGTAAAGCATTCACATACAACCACCAATCCAGGATGTCCCTGAACAACTCTCTCACAATTGAGAAGGAAGAGACCCAAAAAAGGATTTCATCATCTTCCAACTGGGTCATAAGGTACAAAATGCCTCATGACAAGATCATCAAGATGGCAGACTTGATTAGAGGTGATATAGAAGTTGACAGTTCTACATTGGATGACAAAGTTTTATGGAAAGCTGCAGATGGCCTGCCTACATACCACCTGGCAAATGTGGTGGATGACAAACTCATGGAAATCACCGATGTAATAAGAGGAGAAGAGTGGCTTCCATCCCTCCCGCTCCATTATATGCTTTATGAATCACTGGGGTGGAACAATCTAAGGCCATCATTTGCACACCTCTCGCTTTTGCTAAAGCCAGATGGCAAAGGGAAACTGAGCAAAAGAGATGGTGACAGGCTTGGATTCCCGGTATTTCCTCTGGAATGGAAAAACGACAAAGGCGAAGTTTCCAAAGGTTACCGCGAAGAGGGGTACTACCCCGAAGCATTTGTGAATATGCTGGCATTCATGGGGTGGAACCCAGGGACAGAACAAGAGGTTTTTTCTTTGGAAGAGTTGGCAAAGGCTTTCTCCTTGGAGAGAGTCATTCACTCAGGGGCCAAATTCAATGCAGAGAAGGCCAAATGGTATAACCAAGAGTACCTCAGGATGAAACCAACCAGTCAACTGGCAGGAGAGTTCACACCAATCCTCAATTCAAAAGGTATTTACAAAGATCAGGAATATATATCCAAAGCCATAGAACTCATAAGGGACAGGATCTCTTTTGTCAATGAAATATGGCCACTTTCAAATTATCTTTTTGAAGCTCCTGAAGTTTTCGATCAAAAGGTAAAGGCAAAATTTTGGAAAGGAGATATACCGGCAACCATAGCTAGGGTTAAGGAAATGCTTTCAGATATAAAAGAGTTTACCAAAGAGGAGATAGAAGAGCAACTTCCCCTGTTCATAAAATCCAACGATCTTCCTATGGGTGCAGTGATGAATTCCCTGAGACTATTGCTGGTGGGAGAATCCAAAGGGCCTGGAGTTGCGGACATCATGGCTTTGATTGGAAAGGAAGAGACCTTGGCACGTTTGGGAAAAGAGATTTGACCCTTACAGGTTCCTTATCCTTTTTTCCCACCTCCATGCCGATTTCATGATTTGGTCCAAAGGGGTATCTGCCTTCCAACCCAACACTTGGTTTGCTTTGGAGGGATCTGCCCAAACCTGTTCTATGTCTCCCTTTCTCCTCGGAGCAATTTTAAAAGGGACTTCCAGTGAGTTTGCTTTCATGAATTCATCCAGCACCTCCAACACAGACAATCCCCTTCCTGTCCCCAAATTGAAGTATTCAAGGGTGCCCCTTTCATGCATAGATTGCAACCTGTCTATAGCAGCAACATGAGCTTTTGCTAAATCACAAACATAAATATAGTCCCTGATGCATGAACCATCCGGAGTATTGTAATCATTCCCGAACACACTTAGTTCTTTTCTCAAGCCGGCAGCCGTTTGTGTAACAAAAGGAAGCAAATTTTGCGGAACTCCCCGGGGAAGTTCTCCAATATGTGCAGAAGGATGTGCTCCGACAGGATTGAAATACCTAAGGGAAATCACATTCAACTTGCTGTTGCCAGACTTGATGGTATCCTCAAGGATACTTTCGCACATCTGTTTAGTCTTTCCATATGGCGACTGGGCAGGTTGTAAAGGGGCATCCTCCGAAACCGGAAGGAATTCCGGATCGGGTTGTCCGTAAACAGTACAAGAAGAAGAAAAAACTATAGAAGAAGGACCCTGTTCTTCCATCACTTCTACAAGATTGAGCAAGGATACCAGGTTGTTCCTGTAATAGATCAAAGGATGCTCCACACTCTCTCCAACTGCTTTGTAAGCTGCAAAGTGAATGGCGTGACGGATTCCTTTGTCTCTTTGAAAAAGGTTACGCATAGCGTCAATATCGGTACAGTCAAGTTTTTCAAAAAGAGGGCTCACTCCCGTTATCTTTTCTATCCCTTCCAGTACATCCAAAGAGGAATTAGAGAGGTTATCGACGATAACAGGCTGGTAACCTGCCGCATATAGCTCAACAACAGTATGGGACCCAATGTATCCGGCCCCTCCTGTCACCAATACTTTTACCCTTTCCATAATTCAAATCATTAGTTATTGTAAAACTCCTTGATTGCGTTGCAAATTACTTGCTGGATATCCAAATCCAACTCAGTATGCATTGGCAAAGAAAGCACATCGTTTGCAAATTTTTCGGAATTGGCAAGACTGACCCTGGTAACTGAAATCTCTTTGAACGCCTTTTGTTTGTTTAAAGAGAGAGGGTAGTAAGTCATGGATGCAATCCCTTTGGTTGCCAAAAACTCCCTGAGTTGATCGCGTTTTTGCACACAAATCGTGAATTGATGGTAAACATGGTTGCTGTAATCACTCTCCTGAGGTAACCTTACCTCCTTCACATCCCTCAAAAGCTCCCTGTACACACCAGCTGCCTTTTGCCTGGCAGCCGAATAAGAATCCAGATATTTTAGTTTCACATCCAGAATTGCAGCCTGAATGGAATCCAACCTGGAGTTGCAACCTATGATATCATGGTGGTACTTGACCTTCTGTCCATGATCAGTTACCATTTTTATCCTGGCTGCAATCTTACTGTTTTGTGTGAAGATAGCTCCCCCGTCTCCATAGCAACCTAAATTCTTGGTCGGGAAAAAAGAGGTGCAACCAATATCACCTATTGTCCCAAGGAATTTTTCCGTTCCGTCACTGAACTTGTATTTTGCCCCAAGAGCCTGGGCGTTATCTTCTACAACATACAAGGAGTGTGCTTTTGCAATTTTCATAATCTGCTCCATGGGTGCCGCCTGACCAAACAAATGGACCGGTACGATAGCTTTGGTTTTTGGAGATATGGATTTTTCTATATCCTGGACACTAATATTGAATGTTTGTTCGTCAACATCCACCAAAACCGGCACCAATCCCAACAAACCAACAACTTCTGCTGTAGCAGCAAATGTAAATGCCGGAACAATCACTTCGTCACCGGGCTTCAATTCCAGTGCCATCATCGCAATCTGCAAGGCATCGGTACCATTGGCACATCCGGAAACAAACCTGGAATCCAGGTATGCAGCCAGGCTCTTCTCAAAAGAGTGTACCGCCGGTCCGTTTATAAAACTGCAACTATCCACTACTTCTTGAATTGAAGTATCAATCTCATTCTTGATTTTCAAATATTGACCCTTTAGGTCAAGCATAGGTATGTTCATGTCATCTAATAGTTATGGAACTACAAATGTATAAAATTCTTCACTCATTCAATAAATAGCTATATTTGTCCATTATGGAAAAACAAATGCAGATTATTGGAATAGCCTCGGACCACGCAGGTTTCGATATGAAAGAGTCTCTCAAGGAGTTTCTGAAAAATCTTGATTACAAAATAATTGACTACGGAACAAATTCTCCGGATAGTATGGATTATCCCGATGTCGCTCACCCTTTGGCACAAGCTGTAGAAGAGGGGTCCGTCAATTTGGGTATCGCACTTTGCGGTTCCGGGAACGGGATAAGCATGACCCTCAACAAACACAAAGGTATAAGGGCGGCCCTGTGTTGGAACCAAGAGTTGGCCCAACTTGCCAGGAACCACAACAATGCAAACATCCTCTCCCTACCAGCCAGATTCATAGAAACATCCCTTGCAATCGATATTGTAAAAACCTTCCTCAACAGTGATTTTGAAGGAGGCAGGCATCTCAGGAGGGTAGAAAAAATCAGCTGCAAATAAGAGGTAGCAAACATGGAGTACAAAATGATAAAAGGGGCAACCATAATAGACAAAACTGCCCTATCGGTAAAATTATCCCGCAACTTCCAGGATTACCCTGGCGGATTGGTTTTTGTTGTAGACAAACCTTATGGATGGACCTCTGCAGATGCAGTCAGGAAACTCAAGTTTTCATTACAAAGGTGGTTTGGGATCAAAAACATCAAGGTTGGACATGCCGGAACCCTGGACCCCTTGGCTACAGGCATATTGCTCATATGCGCCGGCAAAGCCACAAAAATTGCAGAGACACTTCAATCCCAACAAAAGGAATATATTGCAGAAATCACATTTGGTGCAACAACACCCTCATATGACCTGGAAAAAGAGATAGACAATACTTATCCTTTTGAGCATATAACCCTTGAAGGGATAAAAAACATAATCCCGACATTCCTGGGGGAACAACAACAACTCCCTCCTATCTTCTCGGCCAAACTGATAGACGGAAAAAGGGCTTATGAATCTGCCCGTGCAGGAGAGCAAGTGAAGATGAAGCCTGCAACGGTAACCATAAACACAATGGAAATTGCAGAGTGGTCACAACCAATCCTGACAATAGCCATAAGCTGCAGCAAAGGGACATATGTGAGGTCACTTGCCCGGGATATGGGTGTGGCACTAAACAGCGGAGCCCATCTTACAGGTCTGGTAAGAAGCGGTTCCGGACAATTTAAAATTGCCCAGGCAATTTCTTTTGAAAACTTGAAACCTTTTTTTGATTTATCCGTATAATAAGATACTTGTTTGTTTTTTAACATATCTACATTATATGAAATTATCCCAATTCAATTACAATTTGAATCCCGACCAAATTGCCAAGTATCCGGCAAAGTACCGCGACGAATCCCGCATGATGGTCCTTCACAAAAAAACAGGAGAGATAGAACACAAGCTTTTCAAAGACATCCTGGAATATGCAGGCGAAGAGGACTTGTTCATATTCAATAACACAAAGGTATTTCCAGCCAGGCTATATGGAAACAAAGAAAAAACAGGTGCAGAGATAGAGGTTTTCCTATTGAGGGAACTCAACCGTGACCAGCGTCTTTGGGATGTCCTGGTAGACCCCGCAAGGAAAATAAGGATAGGTAACAAACTCTATTTTGGAGAGAACGACAATCTGGTTGCAGAGGTTATAGACAACACAACCTCCCGTGGAAGGACTCTCAGGTTCCTTTTCGATGGAACCCATGAGGAGTTCAAAGCCACTCTATACAAGATGGGTGAAATGCCAATTCCAAAATGGATAAGGACAAAAGCAGAAAGTCTGGACACAGAGAGGTACCAAACCATCTTTGCAGAACACGAAGGAGCAGTAGCTGCCCCTGCAGCTGGCTTGCATTTCAGCAGGGAGCTCATGAAAAGAATGGAAATCAAAGGCATTGACAGCACATATATTACCCTGCACATGGGCCTTGGCAACTTCAGGACAGTAGATGTAGAAGATTTATCCAAACATAAAATGGACTCAGAACAAGTAATTATACCAGAATCCAGCGCATTGACAATCAATAAAACCAAAGAGAAAGGCAAAAAAGTATTTGCAGTTGGAGTTACTGTCATGAGGGCTATAGAGACATCTGTAACTACAAGGAACGAACTCAAACCTTTCGATGGATGGACAAATAAATTCATTTTCCCTCCATACAAGTTTTCCATTGCAGATGCACTTATCTCAAACTTCCAACTCCCTCAAAGCACAATGCTCATGACCGCTGCCGCATTTGGCGGATTCGATAATGTCATGAATGCATACAACGTTGCCGCAAAAGAGGGCTACAAATTCGGCACATACGGTGATGCGTTGCTAATAATCTGACGGAAGAACAACAAATATCCGATTTGAAAATAATTTATCTGTAATAAAGGAAAAAGAGATTCTTTTTCCTTTATTTTTATTGGGTAATTTATTGTTAATGGAAGAGTGGGAAAAGGTGTGCACCATTGCACTCAACAAAATATTCACATACAATCCCGAAGGCGCAAGGGACCTGGTAGAACAAGCGGGGTCTGCTGCAAAAGTATTTGAATTCCTGGGGGACAAACTACCCAAGACAACAAACAATCAAGAGAACAAAAAGGAGGTGGCCACAACGGACAAACTTCTTGAAGAGGCATACAAGGAGCTCGAATGGGCCAGGCAAAACGATATCGAACTACTTTTTGCCTATGACAAAGAGGGTGACTATCCGGAAAGGCTTCTCATGTGCAACGACTTTCCCCTCTTACTTTACAAAAGAGGCAACCTCACACTAAACCAGTCTAAGGTGCTTGGCATTGTCGGCACAAGAAGGGCAACATCATATGGAAAATCTATCCTTGACAAAATAGTAGAGGAAGTTTCAGATACCATACCGGGCACAGCAATCGTCAGCGGGTTAGCCTATGGCATAGACATAGAAGCTCATTTGGCAGCAATGAAATACAAACTTCCAACCTTTGCCATACTCGGATGTGCTCCAGACAAAGTCTATCCTGCATCCCACTCATCCCATGCAAAGAAAATCATATCACAAGGTGCTTTGGTAACTGAATTCCCAAGGAAAAGCGAAGGATATAAAATCAATTTCCTTAGAAGGAACAGGATAATTGCAGGGTTGTGCGATGCAATCATAATGGTTGAATCCGGAATCAAAGGCGGTTCAACCATAACAGCTTCCCTGGCCATGGGTTATAACAGAGAAGTATTTGCTGTGCCGGGCAGGGTTACAGATTCAATGTCTCAAGGCTGCAACTACCTCATTTCCGAAAACAGGGCTTCAATATTCACATCTGTGAAAAAGATTGCAGAGGTTATCGGTTGGGATTACCTGAGCCACTCTTCGGAGCCAAAGCAAAAAGAGCTCTTTGGCCCAAACAGTAAAGAAAAAGAAAAAATATTATTAGCTTTGGAGTCCAATGACAGACTGGATATCGGCTCATTAGTCTCCCTCACAGGTATCTCTGCTTCAAATTTGTTGGGACACCTTCTGGAATTGGAACTGGATGGCAAAATAGCATCCTTACCTGGAAAAAGATATTCTGTTTTATAAATGAAATTAATTTGGAGTTAATTGATACACATACACATCTATACGACCAAGCATTTGATGGTGACAGAAAAGAGGTTGTAAACAGGGCAATACAAAACGGAATCAGCAAAGTCATATTGCCGGACATCGATAGCACCAGCAGGGATTCTATGGAAAAACTTGCCAGTGAATTTCCCGGGTTTGCACATCCCACAATCGGGCTGCACCCTACATCTGTAGGAATCGGCTGGGAGAGAGAACTGGAAATGGTCCTGGATGGTATAGACAACAACAAACATATTGCCATAGGAGAAATTGGCATAGACTGCTACTGGTCAAAAGAATTTGTAAAAGAACAGATAGTAGTTTTCGAAAAACAACTGGAAGCAGCTTCACAAGCCAAACTACCTGTTATTATCCACTCCAGGGATGCCACAGAACTAATCCTTGATTCAATCAAAAGACTTAAACATCTTGACCTTAAAGGTGTATTCCACGCTTTTTCGGGAAGCCTGGAAACCTACCGTCAAATCAAGGCACTTGGCAATTTCATGTTTGGTATTGGAGGTGTGGTTACCTTCAAAAACAGCAAATTACCCGCAACTGTGTTGGAAATGGACAAAAATAGTTTAATTTTGGAAACAGATGCCCCCTGGCTAACGCCAACTCCTTTGAGGGGAAAGCGCAACGAGCCGGCCCATGTGCAACTTATTGCAAAAAAGATTGCAGAGATTAAGAAATGCGATATAAAAGAGATAGCCCAAACAACTACAACAAATGCAAACAGGTTATTCAAATTCATTATCTGAAAACAAAGCCAATATACTGTTGATATATACTGGTGGCACCATAGGGATGAGGCAGGATCCTGCAACCTCTGCCTTGGTCCCTTTCAAGTTCGAAGAGATTTTGCATGAGGTGCCCGAACTGAAAAAAATTGTACATACAATAGACACATACTCCTTTGAACCTCCTGTAGACTCATCTGACATAGAACCATCCAAATGGTCACAAATGGCTCAGCTCATAAAAGAACGGTACTTATCTTACGATGGTTTTGTAATCCTCCACGGAACAGACACCATGTCTTACTCTGCCTCTGCCCTTAGTTTTATGCTGGAGAACCTGGAAAAACCTGTGGTATTTACTGGCAGCCAGCTACCTGTTGGCATGTTGAGGACAGACGGAAAGGAAAACCTCATATCCGCAATAGAGATTGCTGCCTCAAGGGATAACCACGGACGGGCTATAGTTCCCGAAGTGTGCATCTTTTTCGAGAGTGAACTTTACAGAGGCAACCGGACCACCAAAGACAATGCAGAAAATTTCAAAGCCTTCAGGTCTCCCAACTATCCACCCCTCGCAAAAGCAGGCATCCACATAAAATACAATAAACCATATATAAATTATCCCGGCTTATGGGGCAAGGAATTAAAAATATTAACAGAGACTAACAACAACATTGCCATACTGAAACTTTTCCCGGGGATCACAGAAAACACTGTGGAATCAATTTGCAACATACCAGGTTTGAGGGCTCTTATCATAGAAACATATGGGTCCGGGAATGCCACAACTCGTCAATGGTTTTTGGATATCATAGAAAAAACCTGCAACAAAGGTATTGTTATTCTTAATGTTACCCAATGTCCTGCCGGGAAAGTAGACATGGATGCATACGAAACCGGCATCATGCTCAAAAAAGCAGGGGTTGTTGGAGGTTACGATTCTACAGTGGAAGCTGCTGTCTCAAAATTATTTTTTTTAATGGGACATTATTCTGATATCAAAATAATTAAGAAGCTACTTAACCAAAATCTTAAAGGAGAAATTTCAATCAATTAGTGATTATTAAAAAATTCTTTATAAATTGCACGATAATTGGCTTTAACAAGTAAACAGATAACTATTTAAAATACATTGTTTAATACTTTAATCATTCAAAAATTTATGAAAAAATTTTTCATGTTTTTGGCAGTAATCGGTTTCATTACCATATCTGCACAGTATGCTGCTGCTCAAACACCAGATCCTGCTTCTGACCTTACAGTTCAACAGGAAATGCCTATTCACCAGCAGCTTAAAACCAAATTTATAGAAGGTGGAGCTGGCTTTATGGCCACAGTTCTAATGTGTCTAATATTTGGATTGGCTATTGCCATTGAAAGGATCATTTACCTTAACATGGCTAACACTAATACCGAGAAGCTCCTCAACAAAATTGAAGAGGCTATGGCCAATGGCGGAATTGAAGCTGCCAAAGATGTATGCCGAAACACCAGAGGTCCGGTGGCAAGTATCTTTTTCCAAGGTCTTTCCCGTGCAGATGAAGGTATAGAAGTTGTAGAGAAATCAGTTGTTTCTTATGGTTCAGTTCAAATGAGCCAACTAGAGAACGGTCTTTCCTGGATTTCCCTCTTCATCTCCATTGCTCCGATGTTGGGTTTCATGGGTACTGTAATAGGTATGATTGGTGCATTCGACGCTATCGAGGCAGCCGGTGACATTTCACCAAACCTTGTAGCTGGTGGTATCAAAGTGGCCCTTATCACAACCGTTACCGGTCTTATCGTGGCGATTATCCTCCAAATTTTCTACAACTATCTTATTTCAAAAATTGATGGTATAGTTGTTTCTATGGAAGATGCATCAATCTCGCTTATCGATATATTGGTAAAAGCTAAAAAATAATTGAATTATGTCAAAATTCGTCAAATATATTTTATACCTCCTTTTTGGACTGGGAATATTGCTTACAGTACTATTCTTCATTAACAAGGACGGGATGATGGATACATATTTGTATTACTCATACATCTTGTTTGGAATAGCAGCTGTTTTGGCAATAATCCTGCCTCTGATAGGAATGGTGCAAAATCCCAAATCCTTCAAAAAGGTGCTGTTTGGGATTTTACTGGCTGCTGGTTTGGTTGCAGTGTCATACTTTGCTGCTTCCGGAGATGCGGTTTCAGTTAACTTGGCAGAAGAACCAACTGCATTCACTTATAAAATCACAGACACCGGTCTGATTCTTACATATATACTACTTGGCGTGGCATTTTTCTCCATAATTGCAGGTAGTGTTATGAACATGGTTAAAAACCGCTAATTAATTTAATAATATGGCAAGACCAACACAGGAAATTAACGCAGGCTCAATGGCAGACATTGCCTTTTTGCTGCTTATATTCTTCCTCATGGTAACAACCATGGACACGGAGACAGGTCTTCAGCGTCGTCTTCCTCCTATGCCGGATGAAAACCAGCAGCAAGAGGATGTCAAGATCAACAAGCGTAATATCCTTGTTGTAAGGCTTAATGACTACGACAGACTTTTCGCCGGTGGTGATATGATGGATGTCTCCATGTTGAAGGATAAAGCCAAAGAGTTCCTTTTGAATCCTGCAAACAATGAAAATCTTCCTGAGAGGGAAATCAAACCTATAGAAGGTTTTGGCAACTTCGCCGTATCAAAGGGAGTTATCTCTCTGCAAAACACTCGCGGAACAAGCTACAAAGCCTATATTGCAGTTCAAAATGAACTAGTAAAGGCTGTCAACGAAATCCGTGATGAGTTTTCTTTACAAAACTTCGGAAAGGTATACATTGCCCTGGACGAAGAAAAACAAAGAATAGTCAGGGAGGCTATCCCTCAGAATATCTCTGAGGCAGAACCTAAAGATACAGGCAGGTAATAATAGAAATCATAAAAAGAGAGTAATTATGGCAAAGTTTTCGAAAAAAGGGAAAAAATCGGCTCCGGCACTTAGTACTGCCTCACTTCCCGATATTGTCTTCATGATTCTGTTCTTCTTCATGGTTTCTACTACTATGCGCCAAACAGACCGTCTGGTAAATGTAAAATTGCCAGAGGCCTCAGAAGTTGCAAAACTTGAAAGGAAAGACTTGGCTGCATACATATATGTCGGGACCCCTATTGCAAGCCGTCAGGCTCAATTTGGTACCGATGCACGTATTCAGCTGAACGATTCTTTCAAAACGGTAGATGACATCAGGGACTTTATTGCAGCGGAACGTGAAACACTAAGTGAAGCAGACCGCTCATTCATGACAGTCAATATCAAGGCAGACGAAAATGTCCGGATGGGTATCGTAACAGATATCAAACAAGAATTAAGAAGGACATCTGCATTGAGGATAATGTACAATGCTAGAAAAGCTCAATAGCTTCTCTAACAATTAATATTCAGGAACAGGGTGGCTTTTGAACATAAAGGCACCCTTTCTTGTCTATAACTATAATCAAATACCAAAATCATGGACAAAAGAATTTTCACTTCACTATTACTAGTGCTCTTCTTAACCACCACTCTTTCTGCACAAGATGGGATGAGAAGGAGAGTCATGCAACAACCTAAATTTGTATTCCTGTTCATAGGAGATGGAATGGGGCATGGCCAGGTTTCAATGGCAGAGGCATACCTCTCCTCACAAAAAGAGGAAATTTCAAACACTCCTATATCATTCACAAAATTCCCGGTTATGGGAATGCAAACTACTTACTCTGCAAACTCATACATCACCTGTTCTTCGGCAGCCGGGACTGCGCTTTCTACCGGACATAAAACAAACAACGGAATGCTGGGAGTAGATCCACAAGGTAATAAACTGGAAAGCATCAGCTATAAGATCCATCGCAAAGGGATCCCGGTAGGGATTGTCTCCAGTGTTACAATTGACCATGCAACCCCTGCTGCTTTTTATGCAAATAGCAACAGCCGTAACAACTACTACGAAATTGCAACACAAATTCCTCAAACAGGGTTTGAATTTTTTGGTGGTGGTGGATTTGCCCAACCTACAGGTCCGGACAAAGATCAAAAAAACATATACCAAGTTTTGGAAGAGGGTGGCTACACAGTTGCAAGGGGCATTAAAGAGTACGCTGCTGCAAGAGGCAAAGGCAAAATAGCATTCTTTCAGGACAAAGGCAAAGAGGCTGACCTGCCATATGCCATAGACAGGAAAGAAAACGATTTATGCCTGGCACAAGTAGTAGCGGCTGCGGTAGATCATCTATACGGCACCAAAGGGTTTTTCATTATGGCCGAAGGTGGCAAAATCGACTGGGCCGGACATAGCAACGATGGCAAAACCAATATTCTGGAAGTACTTGATTTTGCAACAGCTGTACAAGTAGCATATAAGTTCTACGAGAAATACCCCAATGAAACCCTCATAGTAGTTACTGCCGACCATGAAACAGGAGGGATGACGCTAGGAGACGAAAAAAATTACGTTCTGGCCCTCCAACAACTGGAACCTCAAAAAATCTCTTATGCAGTTGCATCAGACCAACAAAAAGAGGAATTCTCCCAATTGAACAAGAAAGCCAAAATTGGCTGGACAACAACCGGGCACACCGGTGTAGCAGTCCCTGTATACGCTATCGGGCCGGGCAGCAGGCTTTTCTCCGGAAGGATAGACAACACCGAAATACCTAAAAAAATCCTTCAGGCAATGGGCATTGAAATGGAATAATCCTATTATTTAGGCAAATGAAAAAGCAAATGAAAATTCACACATTACTGGTAGCACTACTGCTGCCAGTTTTGTTGTTATCCCAGCAACCCGTAAAACGGGAATTCAGGGGAGCATGGATACACACTGTTGGCAACCAACAGTTCAAAACCATGAGTACTGACTCTATCAAAGCAATGCTAATAAAAACCCTGGACATCCTGGAAGAGGCTGGTGTAAACGCCGTAATATTCCAGGTAAGGCCTCAGGCAGATGCCTTGTATGTTTCCAACCACGAACCGTGGAGTCGCTTTATAACAGGACAGCAAGGCAAAGCTCCCTACCCTCTGTGGGACCCTTTGCAATTCATGATTGAAGAGAGTCACCAAAGAGGTATGGAACTGCATGCTTGGTGTAACCCATACAGGGTCACATCAAACGAACAAGAACAATTGCACCCGTCCCACCTCTACTTTAAAAAACCTTACCTGTTCAAAAGATACGGGAAACAGCTCTATTTCGACCCGGGTGAACCAGAGGCTGTAGAACACACAGTAAAAGTTATTGCAGATATAGTAGAGAGATACGATGTAGATGCCATACACTTCGACGACTACTTTTATCCTTATCCAATACAGTTCGAAGAGTTCCACGACGACCATTCATTTGTCAAATATGCCTATGACCAAGGCTACGAGTACTGGCAAAAGTCAGACTGGAGAAGGAACAATGTATCTACTCTAATAAAAGCCCTTAACGACACTATCAAATCTATCAAACCATGGGTAAGGTTCGGGATCAGTCCGTTTGGGATACACAGGAACTTGAAGGACACTCCAGATGGTAGCGGGAGCAAAACCAATGGACTTTCAAATTACGATCAATTGTATGCAGATGTACCATTATGGGTCAAAAACGGTTGGATCGATTATAACGTGCCCCAATTGTATTGGAAGATTGGTCACCCGGCAGCAGATTACAAAACCCTGATTGAGTGGTGGAACAAATCTAATCACAAAGGTCATCTGTACATAGGACAAAGCATTGGAACATTCACTGAACCCGATTTGGATAATCCTGGCAAGACTCAGTTCGAAGCAAAGATGAAAATGGTCAGGGAACTGGAAAATGTACATGGGAATGTTTGGTGGCCAGGATGGTCTGTAGCAGCAAACCATAACGGTTTTGCCGATTCCCTCAAAAACAGATACCAAAAAGAGTTGTCATTGATCCCTGCATACAAACACTTAGACTCCATTCCTCCAACTCCTGTCTCTGCAGTAAAATACAAATCGGGACAAATAGTATGGCAAAAACAAATTCACGAAGATCCTTTGCAAAATGTTCTTTTTTATGGTGTTTACCGTTTCCCCGACGGAGTGGAACCAGACATATCCCAAAGCCATTATTTGGTTAAAATCGTTGACACCAACAACTACAGACCAAATCCCGGCAAAGGGAATAAACAACCTTACCAATATGTGATTACTGCAATCGACCGATGTTGGAACGAGAGTATTGCTTCAAAACCGTTAAAGGTTAGGCATTAGAAACTTATTATTGGTGATTTAGCGGCATTTTAGTAAATTTGCCGCTAAATTTTTATAAACACATAATTGACGGAATGAAGAAAATCCTCTCTTTTTCACTTTTCTTAATAATTGGTTTGGCTTTATCTCAATTCCTCCCTGCTTTGGGAGAGAATTACAATACGGTCAAGATGGTATCGGACACTCTTTTGTATATATGCTTGGCATATATAATGATAAATGTAGGTCGGGAGTTTGAACTTGACAAGGTTAGATGGAAAAGTTATATAAACGATTACTTCATTGCAATGGCAACTGCAGCCCTTCCCTGGATATTTGTAGCATTTTATTACATATTCGTGTTACTTCCAGTTGAATACAACACCAGCTGGGATGCGTGGAAAGAGAGTCTTTTGTTAAGCCGTTTTGCAGCCCCCACTTCTGCCGGTATTCTGTTCACAATGCTTGCCGCAATAGGCCTGAGGACTAGCTGGATTTACAAAAAAATACAGGTCCTTGCAATATTTGACGACCTGGATACCATATTGCTCATGATTCCTCTGCAAATAATCATGATTGGCCTCAAATGGCAAATGGCAGCAGTAATTTTCATTGTGTTTTTCCTGTTGTATTGGGGATGGAAACAAATGGGCAAATTCAATTTACCTCAAAACTGGTATAATATTCTCATAATGTCTGCTGTGGTTGTAGGAATGACATGGTCCCTGCATTTTATAACAGTTGCTCTTTTTGGAGAAAATGAAGGAATCCACATAGAGGTTTTGCTCCCTGCTTTTGTTTTGGGAATGATGATGAAACCAGTCCATCTGGACAGCAAATCAGAAAGAGTTGTGACAAACGGAGTATCATTCTTCTTCATGCTGCTTGTTGGTTTAAGCATGCCTGTATTCATTGGAAAATATGCTGTAACAGACAGTATAAGTGTCGGAGCCTCTTTACTGGGAAGCCAACCAATGCTTCCAATGGGAACCATCCTCCTACATGTTTTGGCAGTCTCATTGCTTTCTAACATAGGAAAACTGGTTCCTGTTCTTTTCTACAAAGACAGGCTGTTAGAGGAGAGGCTTGCGCTCTCCATTGGTATGTTTACAAGAGGAGAGGTTGGAGCCGGAATCATTTTCATAGCACTAAGTTACAATATTGGTGGGCCGGCACTTGTAATTTCCGTTCTATCCATAATCCTCAACCTTGTCCTCACCGGTATTTTCGTTGTATGGGTAAAACAACTTGCAATAAAAGCAGCTTTGAAACAAGAAAGAATCACACAAAAGATAAATAGCTAATATTAAATATACAATGTCACTAAACAAAAGGATAAAAGTTGCCCAATTGCTTCAAATGTCATCTGGAGCAGAGGTATTGGCAAAAGGTTGGGTCAGGACAAAAAGAGGAAATAAGAACATCTCTTTTGTTGCACTCAATGATGGTTCTTCAGTCAAAAACATCCAGATTGTATTTGACCTTGGCAAATTCCCAGAAGAACAACTGAAAAACGTAACTACCGGAGCTTGCATATCTGTTTCAGGAACTCTTTCCGAATCTGTAGGCAGTGGTCAATCAGTAGAAATACAGGCTCAAGAAATTGAGGTATTGGGAGTTGCCGATCCTAACGCATACCCGCTGCAAAAGAAAGGGCATACAATGGAGTTCTTGAGGGAAATCGGACACCTAAGACCACGTACAAACACATTCGGATGTGTTTTCCGCATAAGGCACGCCATGGCATTTGCCATACACAAATACTTCAACGACAAAGGTTTTTATTACCTGCATACCCCTGTGATCACAGCCTCCGATGCAGAAGGTGCCGGAGCTATGTTCCAGGTAACTACACTGGATGTTTCAAATCCACCTCGCAAAGAGGATGGTTCGGTAGACTATTCCCAGGATTTCTTTGGGAAAATGGCCAACCTGACTGTCAGCGGACAACTTGAGGGAGAGTTGGGAGCTTTGGCTTTAGGCGATATCTACACATTCGGGCCAACCTTCAGGGCAGAAAATTCAAACACACCAAGACATTTGTCGGAATTTTGGATGATTGAGCCAGAAATGGCTTTCTACGATATTACGGACAACATGGACCTTGCAGAAGAATTTATCAAATACCTCGTGAAATATGCACTTGATAACTGTTCGGACGATTTGCAGTTCCTTAACGATATGTTTGACAAAGAACTGATTGCAAGACTAAACGGGGTTATTGAATCTCCTTTTGTAAGATTGACTTACACAGAAGGCGTTGACATACTTATGAAATCCGGGCAAAAATTCGAATACCCGGTTTCATGGGGTACAGATCTTCAAAGTGAACACGAAAGATACCTGGTAGAAAAACACTTTGGGAAACCTGTGATACTCACCGATTACCCAAAAGATATCAAAGCCTTTTACATGAAGCAGAACAACGATGGTAAAACCGTGAGGGCAATGGATATTCTCTTTCCAAAGATTGGAGAGATTATTGGTGGTTCACAAAGGGAAGAGTCTTTGGAAAAGCTGGAGAGAAGGATAGACGAGATGGATATGGACAGGAAAACCCTATGGTGGTATATAGATACACGCAAATTCGGAACTGCTCCACACTCTGGGTTTGGACTTGGTTTTGAACGTCTTCTCCTGTTTGTGACTGGAATGGCAAACATAAGGGATGTTATCCCTTTCCCTCGTTTTCCAAAAAATGCTGAATTTTAAAAACTAATATATGCTTGTTATCGGAATTGCCGGGGGAACCGGCTCCGGAAAAACCACAGTAGTAAGGGAAATCACTCAGATATTATCTGACAGCGAGGTTGTTGTCATACCACAAGATTCCTACTATAAAGACAACAGCCATCTGCCTCTGGAACAGAGGCTGGAATTGAACTTTGACCATCCCGACTCCATAGATTTCAACCTGCTTATAAAGCATATAAAAGAGCTGAAATCTGGGAAAGCTGTAGAACAACCAGTTTATTCATACCTTACCTGCTCCCGTTCAAAAACAGAAACCATTAAGGTAAAGCCATCCAAAGTTGTGATCATAGAGGGGATCCTTATCTTTACAAGTCCTGAATTAAGAAAAACAATGGACATTAAGGTATTTGTAGATGCCGATGCCGATGACAGGCTTGGAAGGGTAATTACCAGGGATAACATCGAGAGGGGCAGGACTATAGAAAAAGTGCTTGAACGATACGAAAAAACGGTCAAACCAATGCATCTTCAATTTATAGAACCAACAAAAAGGTATGCCGATATAATAATACCGCAAGGAGGCCATAATCAGGTTGCCATTGGTATCCTTCTTGCAACCATAGAAAAGGTACTTAACAAGAAATAATGTTAAAAAGGGATAATAATGCAGGTCTATATCTTACCATAGCATTCCATCTTCTGCTGATAATAATTTTGCTTATCTCCAGAATAGATTACATGCTAAGGGAGGAGACCTCTTTTATCCTGGATTTCACAAAGGAGGAGCTTCTGGAAGAGATAGCCCGTCAGGAAAAACTCAAAGAAGAGGTGAGCAAAGAGCTGGACAACCTGATAGCTGGCAGAAGCGCTGTAAGGAATGTTGTCACAGACGCTTCATCACAAAGAGGGGAACAACTTCGTGACGACAGGTTCAAGAATCCCAACCAAGTTTACGACGAGGCCAGGGAACTCCAGGAAAAACTGGATGCTGCCAAAAGGGAAGCAGAGGCAAACATGGGCTCCGACGATGTTCCTGCTCCAACCCAAAAAAGAGAGAACAAACCCAAAGAAGAGAGTTACAAAGGGCCATCTGTAATCTCATATCTGCTACCCGGGAGGAAATCAATGAGTTTGCCAATTCCTGTCTACAAATGTGTTGCCGGTGGTGATGTTGCCGTAGCTATCGTAGTTGACAGGAAAGGTTATGTAAAAAATGCCACCGTCATACCTCACAGGAGCTCTGCAGATGATTGCCTTCAGGAATATGCAATAAGGGCGGCAAAATCATCCAGATTCACCGCCTCAGCAGATGCACCTGACCGTCAGACAGGTGAAATTGTTTACCGTTTTATTGCCCAATAGCAGCCTGTACTACATTGTCGATTTTCAACAATACAGGATAGAAAGCATTGTCATCCATTGGTGAATATCTCCCAATAAATGCTTTAACCTGAGTCATAATTACATCTTTGCTCTCATCCCACTCCTGTTGCGTTGCATTAACCCCATTGTCAGAGGCAAATTCAAGGAAACGTCTCTCCATTCCTGCTCCGTCAAAAAAAGTGTCCAAATCTTCCAATGTTGAGATCTCATTGATTCTGCTCCTGAACCGGTCTGACATAGATGCTCCAAACCTGAAAGCAATACCTTGGTTAGAAACCTTTACAAGGAAAGGGGTAACCCCTACAGTGTCAATTGGGACAAACAGGTCCGGAATTATACCACCTCCACCATAAACCACCTTACCAGATGGCGTAGTGTATTTCAATGAGTCATTGATTTTTATACTGTCGGCACTAAACATTTCTCCATGACGATACCGTTCAATTATATCCCCGTAATAATCATCACTACCATAAGGTTTTTGGATAGACCTGCCGGTTGGTGTGTAAAACCTTGCAACAGTCAACCGTATCCCGGAATTATCAGAAAAATAAATAGGCTCCTGTACCAGCCCTTTCCCAAAAGATCGTCTTCCAATTATTTGTCCCCTGTCATTGTCTTGAATGGCACCTGCAAATATTTCACTGGAAGAGGCAGAACCTTCGTCAATAAGAACTTTTATGCCTAAATCACGACAGGTCCCATTGTTGTCAGCAAAAAAATCCTGCCTGGGACGGTTCCTTCCTTGCATATAAACAATCAAGCTTCCTTTGTCCAAAAACTCATTTGACAATAAGAGAGCCTGGTCAAAATATCCACCTGAATTACCTCTCAAATCAAAAATAAGTGAGGATAGGCCAAATTTCCTTAACTCCCTTACAGCCTCCATGAATTCTGTATAACTCGTCCTTGTAAACTTGGATAATTTCATATATCCTAAAGTATCGTTTACCATATAGGCAACATCTATGCTTTTCACAGGAATTTTATCCCGGGTTATGTCAAAAGAGACAAGTTTGTCAAACCCCATTCTCTTAACATCAACTTTTACTACCGACCCCGATTTCCCACGTAATCTTTTCACTAAAGAATCCTGATCCATCTTGACACCGGCAACAATCTCTCCGTCCACCTTTACCAACCTGTCACCCGATAACAGCCCCGCCCTTTCCGAAGGACCTCCAGGAATAACACTTATAACCACAGCTGTATCATTGGGAACATTGAACTGTATTCCAATGCCATCAAAATTACCCAGCAATTGTTCTTCGGCATTTGTCAACTCTTCAGGGGCAAGGTAAACAGAGTGAGGATCCAGTTTTTCCAGTATAAAAGGAATTGCCTCCTCTGTTATCTGTTCCTGGTTTACAGTATCTACATAATGATTGTCTATTTGCTTTAGTATCAATGAAAGTTTATCCCAATTATTGTTACTCAACTGCAACTCCCTTTTTGTTGTGAAATTGGTGTATATCTTGAAAGAGAGAGCACCCAAAAGAAAAATAATCACTACTGCCGATAATGGGACTGATTTGAACCTATTGGACATTATTCTGATATTTAATCGGTTAAATTTAAAATTTCTACCCCCGCACGCTCTAATAAATCCAAACCATCAGTGACAGAATAACTGTTTTTGTAGACCAGTCTTTTTATTCCTGCTTGAATTATAAGTTTGGAACACTCCAAACACGGGGCAGTTGTCACATACATGGTAGCACCCTCACTACTGTTTCCTGACTTTGCTACCTTTGTTATTGCATTGGCCTCTGCATGTAACACATAGGGCTTTGTCCTTCCTGTAACCTCATCTTCACAAACATTTTCAAAACCAACAGGAGTACCGTTGTATCCGTCAGATATGATCATTCTGTCCTTCACAAGCAGTGCTCCCACTTGCCTTCTTTTGCAGTATGAATTCTTTGCCCAAACCTGAGCCATTTCCAGGTAACTCCTGTCAAATTGTCTTTGTTTATCTTCCATTTCAATTGCTTGATCTTTGATATAAATACCTTTTGATACTTCTTTTTGGAGTTTTCTCGAACTCCTCGGGAAATATCTTTATATTTTGAATTTTACAATAATTTGGCAACTCCTCGTTCACAACTATCCTCATCTCTTCCATTTTCCTTTCTAGCTCTTGCTCAGAAATCCCATCCGAAACAGCAAGTTCAAAGTCGGGATAAATCAGTGCGGTCAAAACACCTTTTTCTTCAATAACCAAAGATTCGGTCACATAAGGCATATTGTTCACAACACTTTCAATTTCTTCCGGGTAAATATTCTGCCCGGAGGGACCCAATATCATGCTTTTTGACCGCCCCTTTATATAAAGGAAGCCATCTTTATCCAACACACCCATATCCCCGGTATGCAACCAACCCTCATTGTCCAAAACCATTTGGGTCGCCTCTGTATTTTTATAATAGCCCAGCATCACGTTACTTCCTTTGCAAAGGATCTCCCCCGGAATGTTTTCAGGATCATCAGAATCAATCTTGACCTCCATGTTCACTACTGCCTTTCCACACGAATATAGCCTGGTTTGATCCCATGGTGCGTAAGTTATTATTGGGGCACACTCAGTCATTCCATATCCGACAGTAAAAGGGAAACCAATTTTATGGAAGAAAGCCTCTGCCTCTTTGTTGAAGGCAGCACCCCCTACTATAACCTCTTTGAACCTGCCACCAAAAGTTTTAACCAACTCCTGTTTTATTCTTTTTTGGATTTTTTGGTCTATTACGGGCAATCTCAGCAGTACCCTAATAGATGTCTTGTTTATGATAGGCTGGAGTTTTTTCTTGTAAATCTTTTCAATGATCAACGGTACAGAAACAACAATATCAGGTCTGATATCGGCAAACGCATCCATTATAATCTTAGGGCTAGGTATTCTGGTTAAGAAATGGACATGCGCCCCAACTGTCATTTCAAAAAGGAATTCGAACATCATCCCGTACATATGGGCCGTTGGCAACATTGCAACTACATTGGATGTGTTGTTTAGCTGTGGATGGACCTGCGTGGCAAACTGTACGTTTGATATCAAAGCCCTGTATGGGATCATGACACCCTTTGAAAACCCAGTTGTTCCCGATGTATAATTAATCATAGAGAGCTCCTCGTGACTATCCTTGTGATAATCTATATGTTCGGGCCGGAAGTTCTTTGGATATTTTTTACCGAAAAGCTCGTTCAAATGCTCTCTGGTCTCTTTGACAATGGGCTCTTTGGCGTAGAGTATGGAAAAGTCGGTAATCTGTATCACAGCCTCCAGACCAGGCATCTCCACTTCATTCAGCTGCTCCCAAATCACATCTCCGACAAACAATATCCTGGAATCTGAGTGATTTACAATATGGTGGATATTTCCTGGTTTGAACTCATGTAGTATTGGAACAGCCACAGCTCCATAAGTTAATGCAGAAAGAAATATTACACCCCAGTTTGCCTGGTTTTTTGAGCATATGGCAATTTTGTCCCCCTTTTTCACTCCACATATCTCAAAAACAATATGTAGTTTTTCAATCCTTCTTGCCACATCCCTATAGTTCAGAGTAATGCCTTTGTAATCGGAAAGTGCAGGATAATCCCAGTTTTGCCTAAAGCTATTTTCTAACAGCTGGTTTAATGATTTTTCCATTCAAACAATCAATAATTAGGAAAATGTTTGCAATTGACATAAATGCGAATATAATCCTTTTTGAGTTAATAGTTTCTGATGAGTCCCACGCTCTGCAATTTCTCCATCTTTCAAAACAACAATTTCATCAGCATGTTGAATTGTTGAAAGCCTGTGGGCAATTACAACAGATGTCCTGTTTTTCATCAAGTTTGTCAAAGCTTCCTGGACAAGTTTTTCACTCTCGGTATCCAATGCAGAGGTAGCTTCGTCTAATATAAGGATTGGAGGGTTCTTAAGGACCGCCCTGGCAATTGCAAGCCTTTGCCTTTGACCACCCGAAAGGTTTGCACCCCTGTCCCCAATATTGGTTTGGTATTGATGAGGCAGTTGTATAATGAATTCATGGGCATTGGCAATTTCGGCAGCCCTGGTAACATCTGCCATAGTCACACCATCCATTCCAAAAGCAATGTTGTTGAAAACTGTGTCGTTGAATAAAATGGCTTCCTGGGTTACTATTCCCATGAGGGAAATCAAATCCTTAGGTTCGTAGTGCCTGATATCCTTGCCGTCAAGTATTATCTCACCGGTTGTCACATCGTAAAACCTTGGAATAAGGTCTGCCATCGTACTTTTCCCCGCACCGGAAGGGCCTACAAGTGCAACTGTCTTACCCTTCTCAATTTTCAGGTCAATCCCTTTCAAAACCGGCTCACTCCCGTATTTGAAAAAAACATTCCTGAACTCGATGCTCTCTTCAAAGTCCTTTACAGGAATCGGATTAGGGCTTTTCTTAATTGCAGGTTCTTCATCAAGTATGGCAAACAACCTTTCTCCGGATGCCAAACCCCTTTGCAGGTTTGCAAAGGCATTTGATATTGCCTTTGATGGCTCCAACACTCTCCAATAAAAACCAATATAAACAACAAACGAAGACCACTCCATACCAAGTTGACCTTTCATCTGCAAAAAACCAGCATAAAATATCACAGATGCAGCAACTGTTATACCCAAAAACTCAGACATTGGGGAAGCCAGCTCCTGCTTGTTGAACATTTTTTTACTTATACGCCTGTGTTGTTCGTTGCTTTCCTGGAAATTATTGTTGACATACCGTTGAGCATTGAAAGCCTTTATTATACGAATACCAGATATTGCCTCTTCAAAATGGCTCACAATCCGGCCCATCATGCTCTGACTCTCTTTTGCTCCTCTTTTCAACTTTCTGCTTATTCTCCCGATAACCAATGCAGAGACAGGCAAAGTCAGCAATGTTACAATCGTAAGCTGAGCAGACATGTACAGCAACATGGAAAGGAATCCTATAATCAGCAAAGGATCCCGGAACAAAATATGGAAACTGTTTGCAACACCGTTTTGTACTTCTGTGACATCGTTTGAGATGCTGGAAAGTATATCCCCTTTACGATGGTTGTTGAAATACCCGACATGTAGCTTGGTAATCTTTTCAAACAAGGCATTCCTGACATTCCTCATTATATGTGTCCTCATACTGACTAGCACCCTTTGGGAGAGATATCTCATCAAATTAGATAACATAGAAGTGGATATCAATACAATACACACATATACAAGCCCTGTCAATGCCCCCGACTCTTTTATAAAGCCCACAAGATAGTAATTGAAAACAGCTGTAAAATAATCTGCAGAAAGTGCAAATTCCGGCAATACAGCATCCAGTTCCATTGTGTCTGCTTCAAAAAGAACCTTTAGCAGTGGCCCTATCAAAGCATAATTTGCAATCCCGAAAAGAACGGAAAAAATTGAAATCAGCAAATATCTTGGCCAGAACTTACTGTGTGGGCGGGCAAAAGCCAGCAATCTGAAAAATGTTCTCATTTCGAATTTGTTTCTTCAAAGTCAATATACTCTCCAACGTTATTGCCAACAACCTTTTTCTCTTTTTTTTCTACTTCTACAATAACATCCCCTTCTTTATAGTTTCTTTGGCTTTTATCCCTGGACATTGGATTTGACCCGCCCATCCTGGAGAGTTTCCTCTTTAACCACCATGCCAGCAAATATGGAAAAAGTCGGCCCACAGCCCACAAAATTATGATAAAAATAAAGATAAATGTCAAAAAGCCTTCCATGATTATCTTATCCTACTATGTTTTCCTGTTTCTAAATTCAACAACAACTCTTTATTCTCCACAGTTGTCACCTTCACCAGAGAACCTCCGGCAAATATCACTTGCGTGTCATACCTCAAACGACTTTTTCCAGACAAATTCCCTACAACGTTACCATTCACTGTAAAGATGTAAGTAGCCGCAGAACTCCTGAGGACCCAATATTTATTGGCCCCCAACTCTATCAATTCCGGAAACTCTTTTATGGTCTCATCTACAGTAATATTGTTCCAAACCGGATATGGCTTCAACATCCTGTCATAAAGCCTTAAAGTATTATCTGTATGCAACATCATTATGGCCACGTCTCCGTTGCTTTCCAAATCAAAAACCTTTGGCCCCAACTCAATTCCCAGAGCAGCCTTAACAGGAAACGGATGTACAAACCTTCCTGTCCTGTCCAACAAGTAAATCTTTTTGTCATCTGCAAACAACATTTGAAGTTTCCCATTATTGTAAAAATCTATCTGCTGGACAAAACCCTTAAGCTCCTTTTCAAAGGGTACAGACCAAATTCCTTTCTTGTTCTTATCATTCAATCTAAGCCACAAATTGGGCAGTTGCTCCAAGTACTCCTTCTCTCCTGTATTGTGATTCAGTAACTGAAAAGGTCCTTTTGGTATTTCCACAATAGTGTCGTTTTCCCATCCGGCAGGCATAGCCCCCTGCTGCGCCTGGGCAACAGGCATTTTATCAAGTGAATCCAAATATGCAAAAACCCTGGATTCAATATTCCCCTCTTTATTGGCCAGTATCTGGAAAGATGCAAGCATCAAATTATTTATATTTGTCATTTTTTCAAAACCCCTGCTCACATTGTTCTTAAAAAAGCGGGTCAACGAATCAGGTTGGAACGAGCCATTCAATAGTAATGTAAGCAAAGCTCCCCTGTCACTCGACAAATTGCGTGCCTTGGTTTGTCCCAAAAAACTCTCCATTGTAAATGAAGAAAAGGATCCTTTACCAAATTCTACCAGTAATTCCTCCGGTCCAATAAAAATCCACTCGTCTGCAACAAGCATTGACTCCTCATTTGTTTCATCAAAAAAAGAGCCAAACATCTTACCAATAAATCCTTTATAGATATATTCTTCTGGAATAAGCTCTTTATCATCGCCTTTAAAAATAGAATAAAGCAGATTCCCTCTTTTTTGGTCACGCCTGAGAATAGTAACAGCATCATTCAACCCGGCAAAAGGTACATGAGCAATTGAAATCTCTACTATCCCCTCATTTGAAAACCAATCCAATGCCTCTTTATCAATTTCATAAGCTCTCTTCCTCAAAAAGCTCTTGTGGTCAACAAACGCCTTGTTGAAAGCAACATAGTCTTCTACGGAGAGTGTCAGGACAGACAATGTGTTGTATGGCAAAACAGAACCTACCGAAACTGCACTCTCATCCATTCCACTGAACACAGAAACATATTTGGCAGCACCTCTCTCAAATTCAAAATCACCCTCTGCAAACACAATTTCGGAACTGTTTGAGAAATGGAAAACGCTCCAATTGCTGAAATTTGAAATAAAATCAGAATAACCAAGGAATTCCCTTTTTACATATCCCGAAAAAAGTTTTCCTGTTTGTGAGTGATTTATGAATGCGACTAAATCTGAGACATATGTTTTTGAAACTAAACCTGCAAACACCTCATTATCTGCAATTGAAGTCCCGGATAGCAGATGCCGTACAGAAGACTCCAAAATAATTGGCGATGGTGATGCCAAAAAGAATCCATTGCAAACGGAAAACTCTATCCTTCCCGAAGAGTAAATATTTGTACCACTATATATCCTTTCCCCTGTAGATAAGCTTTCAATCAAAAAAGCCACGTCCAGAGTGTCAATTTTTATAGCCAATATAGGATCTACATCATTCTTTGCAGAGTAATGAGCCGAAATTGTTGCGCTTTTGCTGCGCATCTCCTTTAACGATTGTTGGGAACTAAGGTTGTAAACCCTTTCGATGAATGGTCTCAAATGGCCGTTCCCAAAAAAAAGATCCCCAAACAAAGGATTATTAGCAGAGATATTCCTGTTGAGTGCATCCAAACTGGAAAAATAGAATATTGACGACACATCCGAAGGAATCGCCACCATTGATTTCAAATCAATCACTTGGTTGTCTTCCTTTGAAAACAACCCTGCAAGCAGATAGACAAGAGCGGCAACCGAAACCAAGGCTGCCGCTATTGTCACATGTATGAAATATTTACCTTTTATGCTTTTGATCATGGAGCTGCAAAGCTATTTAAAAATAAAAAAAAAGACAAGCCAAAGAGTTGGTTCAATTACCCATCTCAGACATGAACTTAATCCTGACAAGCCTTATTTCCTCTTCTGTGTATCCCCTTCCCAACTCATTTGCAGCCTCCTTCAAGGAATCTGTATCCGCTTCTGTTTTGAAATATTCATAAATATCATCCACTTTATCGTCATCCACAGTCTGCCTTATATAATAATCTATGTTAAGTTTGGTACCAGAGTTTACTATAGCCTCAATTTCAGTAAGCAATTCATCCATCTCCATCCCCTTGGATTCGGCAATGTCTTCCAGGGCAAGCTTCCTGTCTATACTTGTGATTATGTAAACTTTATTCAGGGATTTGTTTGCAACTGATTTTATGACCAAATCCGAAGGCCTTTGAATTTCATTTTCATCCACATATTTGGAAATCAAATCAAGGAATTCTTTCCCATACCTTTTTGCCTTACCCTCTCCTACTCCCTGGCAATTCTTTAATTCGTCTATGGTAACCGGATAGTGGATAGACATATCCTCCAACGAAGTATCATTGAAAATAACAAAAGGCGGAAGATTTATCTTTTTTGAAATAGAGTGCCTCAAATCTTTCAACATGGCCATCAAGGTGGCATCACCGGCCCCGGCATGTTTCACCCCCGGAGTCACCACATCGGTGCCATCATCATCATGTGCAAACTCCCTGTCCTCTGTCAGCATGATGGTTTGGGGATTGTCCATAAACGCCCTTCCCTTGTCTGTCACTGTTATCAATCCGTATTTTTCTATCTCCTTTTCCAAAAGTTTATGCAACAAACATTGCCTGATTATGGCCATCCAGAACTTTGGACCTTTGGATATTCCAATACCAAACAATTCGTGGTTATGATGGTTGTAAGATTTTATAAGGGAATTGTTTACACCAGCAATGATGTTCACAATATGATCTGCCTTGAACTTCTCTTTCAAGCCCGCAATTAGTTCCAATACAACCGTAACTTCCTCTTTCCCGTCAAATTGCTTTTTAGGGAAAAGGCAATTGTCACAATTCCCGCACTCAGGGGTTGAATAGTTTTCCCCGAAGTAGTTCAAAAGGACAATCCTCCGGCAAGTACTTGACTCTGCATAAGCTATGGTCTCGTTCAATAACTGCCGTCCAACCTCCTGCTCTGCAATGGGCTTTCCTTGCATGAATTTTTCCAGCTTTTGCATGTCTTTATAAGAATAGAAGGCAATGCACTGTCCCTCACCACCATCCCGTCCAGAACGACCTGTCTCCTGGTAATAGCCCTCCAGGCTTTTTGGCATGTCGTAATGAATCACAAACCTTACGTCAGGTTTGTCTATTCCCATTCCAAAAGCTATTGTCGCAACTATTACATCCACCTCTTCCATAAGGAATTTATCTTGGTTTGATGCCCTTGTTGAGCCATCCAAACCAGCATGGTAAGGCAACGCCTTGATGCCATTCACATTCAAAAGCTCTGCAATCTCCTCTACCTTTTTCCTGCTCAGGCAATAAATAATTCCCGATTTCCCGTCGTTATTCTTGATGAATTTAATTATTTCCTTGTCTATATTTACCTTGGGCCTCACTTCGTAATAGAGGTTTTTCCTGTTGAAAGAAGACTTGAAAACCCTGGCATCGCTCATTCCCAGGTTTTTTTGTATATCACTCTGCACCTTGGGAGTTGCTGTTGCAGTTAATGCTATTATTGGTGCGTTTCCAATTTCATTCACTATTGGCTTTATTTTCCTGTATTCCGGTCTGAAATCATGCCCCCATTCCGATATACAGTGAGCCTCATCAACAGCATAAAAGGAGATTTTGACTTGCCTTAGTAAAGCGATATTCTCTTCTTTTGTAAGGGATTCCGGAGCTACATATAGCAATTTGGTTTTACCCGACAACAAATCACTTTTAACCTCCATGAGTTGTGATTTATTCAAAGAAGAGTTCAGGAAATTGGCAACTCCATCCCTCTCGATGACAAAGCCTCTGATGGCATCTACCTGGTTTTTCATTAAAGCAATTAGCGGAGAAATGATAATTGCTGTTCCCTCCATCAGAAGGGCCGGTAGTTGATAACACAGAGATTTACCGCCTCCTGTAGGCATCAGAACGAAAGCATCTTTCCCTTCCAATAGGTTTTGAATGATTTCAGCCTGTTGACCTTTGAAAGAGCTGAACCCGAAAAAACGTTTAAGTTCCTGGTGCAAAAATTCAGAAGTAATTTGCATATTTTAATGGACGATAATCTGAGTGAATTTAAAATTTAGTTACCTTTGTGGGTCTAAGTTATCTAATAGTTTTCTCATTACAAAATTTTTATGAACAAATCAAAAGAGGAGATACTTAACATTGCAAAAGAGGTTGTTGAAAAAGAGGCAACTGCAGTTTCAAATCTGACCAAATATCTGGACCACTCGTTTGCAGAGGTTGTGGAACTCCTTTTCAATAATAGCGGGAGGCTGATAATCACTGGCATAGGCAAAAGTGCAATTATTGCCAACAAAATTGTAGCCACCCTTAATTCAACTGGAACTCACTCGGTTTTCATGCATGCAGCAGACGCAATACATGGCGATCTTGGTATTATCTCTTCACAGGATATTGTAATGTGTATCTCCAAAAGCGGGAACACCCCGGAAATTAAAATGTTGGTACCTCTTATCAAAAGGATGGGAAATCCTTTGATAGCCATGGTATCCAACGCCGATTCCTTTCTGGCTCAAAATTCAAACTATATAATTAAAACCACTGTAGAGAGTGAGGCTTGTCCCAACAACCTTGCTCCAACCTCCAGCACAACCACCCAACTTGTTATGGGAGACACGCTGGCAATAGCCCTATTGGAGCTTAGGGGGTTCAACAGAAGTGATTTTGCCAAATTACACCCTGGCGGATCTTTGGGTAAACGATTGTATGTCACTGTTGGAGATTTGGTGGACAAAAGCAACGCACCATCGGTTGGCAGCAACGAAACCATTCAAAACACAATTTTCAAAATCTCGGCAGGAAGACTTGGTGCAACTGCGGTTTTGGACAAAAATGGCAAACTCCAGGGTATCATAACAGATGGTGACATAAGGAGGATGCTGGAAAAAGGAATCTCTGCATCTTCCCATAAGGCATCCGACATAATGAGCACAAACCCCAAAACAATAGAGTCGTCAGAACTTGCCTACAAGGCTTTCAACATAATGGAACAAAATAAAATAACATCTGTAATTGTCCTTGAAAAAGGAATTTACAAAGGCTTGGTCCATATTCACGATATTATAAGAGAAGGAATAGTATGACAAAATTCAACCCAAACGACCCGGGAATGGCAAACGGGAATTATTTTGCCCTCCCTTATAACACCCAGGAATCCGAAATAATACTGGTCACTGCACCATGGGATGTCACCACCTCATACCGGCCAGGGACAAACAAAGGACCAGAAGCAATAATGGATGCCTCTTTGCAGGTTGACCTGTTTGATGTGAATGTCCCTGAAGCATGGAATGTGAAGATAGGAACAGACCCTGTTGACCCTGCTATCAATAAGATAAACAAGAAGTTCCGCAAACTGGCACAAGAAGTGATTACCCACTTGGAAAAGGGTGGCAATATATCAGAAAAGGAAGATATCTTAAAGGAAATCAACCTGGCTTCCGGACAATTGAACAGCCATGTCAAGGATAGAGCCTCAACTTATATTGGCCAAGGCAAACTTGTAGGGGTCCTTGGTGGCGACCATAGTGTACCTTTGGGAAACATGAAAGCAATAGGAGAAAAGTTTGACGATTTTGGAATTCTTCATATTGATGCTCATGCAGATTTACGCATAGCATACGAAGGTTTCACATACTCACATGCTTCCATTATTTACAACGCTTTAAACGAGATCCCTCAAATATCACAGTTGACTCAAGTTGGAATCAGGGATTTTTGCGAACAAGAGCAGGATATTATAAACAACGACCCAAGAATAAGATGTTATACCGATATTGAATTGCGCAACAATGCATATGAAGGTAAAAACTGGAAAAAACAATGTGAAGAGATTGTTGCAACACTTCCTCCAAATGTTTACATCACATTTGACATAGACGGATTGTCACCGGACCTGTGTCCAAATACCGGCACACCTGTTCCCGGAGGCCTTAGCTTCAGGGAAATCGATTATTTACTTTGGATGCTGGCCAACTCTTCCAAAAAAATAGTTGGATTTGACCTTTGCGAAGTTGCTCCCGGCAAAGAGAATGACTGGGATGCTAACGTTGGGGCCAGGGTTCTATACAAACTTTGTATATACAGCAATTTCAACAAGCTAAAATCAAACATACTTTAAAATCCAATAAATTTTCATAATGGGGAATATCCTTTCCAGGGAAAAAGTACTAAGAAGACGAGGAATTGAAAATGTGTTCAGTATGTTGCTGGGAAAGACCAGCACTGCCGGAGGCATCATTCTTATACTGGTTACAATCTTTGCACTTATCTCTGCCAACTCCCAATTTTTTTCTTCTATCCCTGGCATTTGGGACCTCAAAGCTGATTTTGCAATCGGCAATTTCAAACTGGAGATGACTCTTTTGCATTGGGTAAATGATGCATTGATGGCAATCTTCTTTTTTGTAGTAGGTCTGGAGATTAAAAGAGAGATGGTTGTGGGAGAACTATCCACGCTTAAAAAGGCAACATTGCCAATTTTTGCCGCAATTGGCGGAATGCTCACACCTGCATTGATCTTCAACTTTTTCAATGCCGGTACTGTCAGTCAAAATGGCTGGGGTATTCCAATGGCCACCGACATTGCCTTTTCACTTGGTGTGATTGCCCTGCTTGGCAGGTCTGTTCCAATGTCTCTGAAAATATTCCTTACAGCACTGGCAATTGTAGATGACATAGGAGCAATCATTGTGCTCGCAGTGTTCTATCCCAGTCATGAATTACATCCGGAGTTTCTGGCATACTCTATTGCTATTGTGGCTCTCTTGGTAACCTTCAACCGGATGAACCTGCATAATGCTGCCCTCTATTTGATTCCCGGCCTTTTCTTATGGTATTTTGTTTACCAGTCTGGATTACATGCAACTATTGCCGGGGTAATCCTTGCAATGTGCATACCTTCAAAATCTCCAATCAACGAAGTAAGGTTTTACGTAAGAAGCAAATACTACCTGGAAAAATTCAAACAGGCAAGTAACAATGAGGTAAGCATCCTTGCAAACCAAAAACAATTAAATATAATACACAATTTGCACAACCATTTGAGGCAGATGAACCCTCTTATCAACAGGCTGGAGCACACCATAAACCCATACATAACATTCTCGATCATGCCCATTTTTGCACTTGCAAATGCAGGTGTTGTCCTTGCAGGCAATCCTATTGGAGATGGTTTGTCACCACTTTCGGCCGGAATTTTTTTCGGGTTGTTATTTGGCAAACCAATCGGAATCACATTGTTTACATTTATAGCTTGCAAACTAAAAATTGCAGAAATTCCTTCTGACATCAAATGGAAACAGATATTTTCGGTAGGGATAATTGCAGGTATAGGTTTTACTATGTCAATTTTTATTGATAGCTTAGCGTTCTCTAATGAAGCCATTATAGACGAAGGTAAGATGGCAATAATCATTACATCGGTTGTTGCTGCCGTTGCTGGATTGATTTCTCTCAGGCTTTCGTTAGGGAAACCCGCTAAAAAAATCAAATACAAGAAATTAAGTGAATTAAGGAATAATTAAAAACAAATCAATCAATAGAAAAAACACATGAAAAAACTATTCAAATCAAGTCTGTTAATAGCTGCAATCTCATTAGGCTTTGCATCTTGCACTCAACAAAAAAGCGAAGATCTCCCGGGTATTACCCAGGAATTCAAAGATTCAGTAAGTTATGCTGTTGGAGCTTCATTGGGATCAATGGTACAGCAAGCTGATTTTGGCGACCTAAACATGAAAGAGGTTTACGCAGCCATAGAAGATGTGCTCAACGGCAAAGACCCAAAAATAGGGATGGAATCTATCAATGAGCTTATTACTTCTTACCTGACAAAAAGGCAAGAGGCTTTGAGCCAAAAAAACATAGATGACTCCAAAAAGTTTTTTGAGGAGAACAAAACCAAAGAAGGAGTTGTTGAACTTGAAAGCGGCCTTCAATATAAAATCCTTGCAGAGGGTAATGGTATTACACCTGCTCCTGAAGACACAATTGAAGTTCATTATACAGGAACCCTCCTGGATGGAACAAAATTCGACTCATCACACGACAGGGGAGAAACTGCCAAACTTGCATTGAACAATTTTATCCCAGGCTGGATAGAGGGAATGCAAAAAGTTAGCGAAGGCGGCAAAATTGAACTTTATATCCCTGCTTCCCTGGCATACGGCAACCAACAACTAGGAACAATCAAACCAGGTTCAACCTTGATCTTTGAAGTTGAATTGATTGGCGTGAAAAAGGCACAAACAGAAGAGTAATAAATCATTAAAAAGAGTAAAGAATGGCACTGGAAATAACAGGATCACTAATTCAGAAACTGCCCGTCCAATCGGGTACCAGCGCTCGTGGTGATTGGCAAAAACAGGAATTTGTCATAGAAACAAATGACACCTATCCCAAAAAAGTATGCTTCAATGTCTGGGGGCAGGAAAAAGTAGAAGACCTCACAAAGTATGCAGAGGGTGAAGTTGTTAAGATTTCATTCAATGTAGAATCAAGGGAATTCAACTCAAGATGGTACACCGATCTCAGAGCATGGAAAATAGAAAAGCTTTCCGACACACAAAGCGACATACCTCCGGTTGCACCGGGTATACCTGATATGCCGGATTTCCCCGACGATTCATCAGAATCTGACTTACCATTCTAAATAAAAAATGCCGGGTAAATGTTGCCCGGCATTTTTTATTCATACCTTTTGAACCATGTTATTTGCCTTTTGGCATATCTCCTGGTATCTCTTTTAATAAGTTCCACAGCCTCGTCTACCGTGCACTTGCCCTCGAAAAAATCGAACAACTCCTTATAGCCAACTGTTTTCAATGCAGTTAAATGACGGTAAGCATATAACGTTTTTGCCTCTTCCAGTAATCCAGATTCCATCATTCTGTCAACACGCCTGTTGATCCGGTTGTACAGCTCATCTCTGGGAATATCCAAATTGACCCTCTTCACAACAAAACTCCTCTCTTTTTTGGAGAAACTTTTAAATGAAGAGAATTTCCTTCCGGTTCCTATTGTAACCTCCAATGCTCTCAATACCCTCTGGGGATTTGCAATATCTATATGTTGGTAACTCTCCGGGTCCAGCATTTTGAGTTCTTTGCGCAAAGACTCCACTCCCTCCTTTTCCAGCCTCTTAGTCAGTTCGTCCCGTAAAGCAATGTCAGCACAAGGGAAATCATCCATACCATAACAAACGGCATCTGCATATAAGCCGGAGCCACCTACCATCACCAATACAGGATGATTTACAAACAATTCCTCCAGAAGGGATATGGCTTCCAGTTCATATCTGCCGGCAGTGTAGTAATCAAAAATGGAATGGCTATGGATAAAATAATGTTTGACAGCCTTTAGCTGTTCATTATTGGGAGGTGCAGTCCCGATTTTCATCTCCTTGTAAATTTGCCTTGAATCACAGGAAATTACAGGAGAGCCATATTTCAAGGCCAGCTCTATACTCAGGTCAGTTTTCCCTGATGCCGTTGGACCGGTTATTAAAACTAACTTCCTACCCATTAATTTTGGGCTTGATATCAAGGTCGTATAAATTTACAAAAGCATTCCTTATCTCTTCCCGGATCCTTCTGAATTCATGCCTGACAAACACATCGCTACCCTGAGCTTTGGAAGGATCCTCAAAGCCTATGTGCAACCTTTTTGTAACTTTGCCAGGGAATGCAGGGCATGTCTCGTTGGCATCATCACAAACAGTTACAACATAGTCCCACTCCTGGTTCAGATATATCTCCACAGAATCTGAAGTATGTCCGGAAATATCTATCCCTACCTCCTTCATTGCCCAAACGGCCATAGGATTTACAACACCGGAAGGTTCTGTTCCGGCTGACCTTACATGGAGGTTGCTGTCAAAAGATTGTAAAAAGCCGTGAGCCATTTGGCTCCTGCAACTGTTACCTGTACAAAGTATGAGTATTCTTACCATATGTCATTTTTTTGAAGCCCACGCCAACCATTCACACCTCTTCCGAGGAATACAGACCTGCAGCGTCTTCCTGTGTTAAGTCTTGTTCCGGAGTACCATCCATCAATTGCTCAAAATCATCGTAATTGTCCGAAAACTGATCGGGATTCTTACCCCTTTCTGCAATCAGGCGAGGATAAGACCGTTTTGGCATCAACTCACCCTTGGATAAAAGTTCAAGACTAATAGCCCTGTCTTTGAACATATCGTAGACATACTCCAAATTTGTAAGATTGGACCTTCCTAACGACTCCAATGTCACCCTGTCCATGGCACCATCACCTAAGTCAAACAAGCCGAATTCCTTCACCACTTTGCCATTGTTATTCAACGCCCTGAATATTACCATCTGGTCAGGAGAAAAGCCAAGGTCGTTCTGCAAGAAAGTATGGAAAGCATACAAAGAGGAAGACTCTTTGACTTCATATTCCCTCATGAATATTTTATTGCCTTGAATAGTTGCTTTGTACCTGTGTACCATATTTTGCAGAAAATTTATGCGAAGTTAATTATTTTGAGAAGAAAAGCCAAACTATTTACCCCGTCAGCATACTCTTCCAACGCTGGAAGCTGGCTATTCCCAAAGCTAATAAATCCATCTTTATACTCATGATTTACAACGCATTGAATCTTATGCTGGTTTTTCAGCAAAAAATCATCAATACCCTCTTTTACTTTGTATTCCACAACAGAAACTACCGACATGGGAGGAGGAAATGCAGAGTTTAATTTCATAAGGAACAAACCTCCGTCTACCACGCACTCACCATTCATCAATGACAAGGCTTTTTGATAGCGGTATGAGTTGGAATAGCTTTGAGAACCAGACAGGATTTTTGAACCAGCTTCAAGCCTTTGTGCCAAACTTCCAATATCAGTTCCTTCTGGCACAAGCAAAGTGCTCACACTCCTGCATCCCATACCGAAATATAAAAACATATCCCTTGAAAGTAATGATATATCCATCTCAGACTCACTACCTTTAAGAACAGCTATCGAGCTTTTTGAACCTCTGACAAGTTTTCTGGCTTTAGGGTACAGGTTTTCAAAAAAATGTGCAGTACTATCACTACCGGTTGCAATTACCACAGCAGGATCAACAGGCAACTTTTCGACAAACTTGATCCTGTTTTGCCAATAAGTATCAATATCAACCAAAATTTGGGCTATAAATGGTAACAAAACATTGTCCGAAGATGACATTTTAACAACTGCCCTTTTGCCAGAAGCCAGAACTGTCAATAAATCATGGAACCCCACAAGAGGAAGGTTACCTGCCATTACAACCAGGACCTCTTGTTCACTTTCAATAATAAAATCTTTGTATTTGAATATCCACTCTTTGAGTGCATGTTTGTCCAGATATTGTTCTGCAATAGCTCTCAATGACTCATACTGCATTTGCGGAGTGAAAAGATTATTGCATTTGAATGTTTTTTCTACCACTCTCTGCAACACCTTATTACTCTCCCTATCATCTATCATATAGACTAATCGCTCTGCAAGCAACGAGAATGACTCTATAAAAACATCTAAGTACATTTTGCAAAATTAGCAAAAAGGGAGTAATTTTACCAAAACCTTAGACTACCAACATGAGTGAAACCCAGGCTACAGACACCTACAATTCCATAGCATCTCCCACTCAAGGTTCCTACAAAGAGCTGGGAAGTAAATTTCTCTCATTTGCTCACCCCGTTTCCTCCGAAGAAGAGGTCAAAACCATCTTGAATAATTTAAAAAAGGAGTATTTTGATGCAAGGCACCACTGTTATGCATACAGGTTAGGTTTGGAAGGGGATCTCTGGAGAGCCAATGACGATGGAGAACCCTCTTCATCTGCAGGAAAACCAATCCTTGGACAACTTCTCTCCCACCAACTGAGTGACATTCTTATTGTAGTGGTAAGGTATTTTGGAGGTACAAAATTGGGTGTTCCCGGCTTGATTCGGGCATACCGGAGTGCGGCAGCCGATGCAATATCAAATGGAGAGATTATTGAAAAAATTTCATCTAAAATCATGACCATTTCATTTGATTATGTGAACATGGAACCTGTAATGAAAATAATCAAAAACCTGAACCCAGAATTGTTAAACCAAGAATTCGGCTTAAGGTGTAATTTCAAATTAAGGGTAAGGGATACCCAATATGACAATTTAACCAACGCCCTGTCCCAGACAGACGGGGTCCAGATTACCTGACATAAACAAACCATAACATATGCCAAAACATCTTATATCAATTCATGATTATTCCCGTGAAGAGATCCTGGATACCTTGAAGCTGGCAAAAGAGTTCGAAAAGAACCCATCCAGACCTATCTTCAAAGGAAAAGTTATTGCCAGCATCTTTTTTGAACCTTCCACCAGAACTAGGTTGAGCTTTGAAACAGCAGCCAATCGACTTGGAGCCAGAGTTATTGGATTTTCAGACGCAGGTAATACCAGTGTCACAAAAGGGGAGTCACTAAAAGATACCATAAAAATGGTATCCAATTATGCAGACCTCATTGTCATGAGGCATCCACTTGAAGGAAGTGCCAGGTATGCATCAGAAGTCTCTTCAGTTCCTGTAATAAACGCAGGAGACGGGGCAAACCAACACCCCACGCAAACCATGCTGGACCTTTATTCAATCTTGAAAACACAAGGAAAACTTGAAAACCTTAAAATCAATATTGTTGGTGACCTCAAATATGGAAGGACTGTCCACTCCCTCATTCAGGCAATGTCCCATTTCTCTCCCTCCTTTACATTCATTTCTCCGGACGAATTAAGGTTACCCCAGGAATACCGTGACTTTCTTACAACCCACTCAATAACTTTCAACGAAAGTAGAAACCTGAACCAAGGTATAAATGAGGCAGATATCATATATATGACAAGAGTCCAGAAAGAGCGTTTTTCCGATCCGATAGACTACGAAAGAGTTAAAAATGTATTTAGTCTGAACCGCTCCATGCTCACAAGTTGCAAGGAAAACATGAAGATCCTCCACCCTCTTCCCAGGGTTAACGAAATTGATACAGATGTGGATAATAGTGAACACGCCTACTACTTCAACCAGGCAGAAAATGGCGTATATACCAGGATGGCCATTATATCTGCCCTTTTGGGAGTAACCGAATTATAAAAATTGGAACATGGAAAAACAACTTAAGGTAAGTGCAATAAAAGACGGTACCGTTTTGGACCACATCCCCTCCGACCAAGTTTTCAGGGTTATAGATATATTAGGTTTGGACAACATCCCAAACCAAATTACCTTTGGAATCAACCTTGAAAGCAAGCTACTTGGCAAAAAGGGAATTATAAAGATATCTGACAGATATTTCGAATCTGCAGATATAAACAGGATAGCATTGGTTGCTCCAATGGCAAAAATCAACATAATACATGATTTTGAGGTTGTGGAAAAAAGGGTGTTGAATGTCCCGGGCACCATAAATGGTATAGTGAAATGCATGAATCCTATGTGCATTACAAACCATCAACCGGTAGAGACTCTCTTCACAACATTGGACAGCCAGCCAAATGTCAGGTTGCTTTGCCACTATTGCGAAAAGATCACAGATAAGGATAACTTAAAAATCATAAGCAACAGACGCTAGAGACCTAATAATAGAGCTAAATCCAAGCCTTTTTTCTTTGGATTTAATATTTTTTCGTTACCTTTGACCTCATATAAGTGTATTATTAAAAAACAATATTTATCATGAAAATCGCTCACAATTTCAACGCAGGACCCTGCGTCCTTCCCAGACAAGCTGTAGAAGCTTCAATAGAAGCTTTAAAAGATTTCAAAGGAACCGGAATGTCAGTTATTGAAGTATCCCACCGCTCAAAGGAATGGGAAGCAGTAATGGAAGAGTGCCGCTCTCTTTGGAAAGAGATTTTGAATATCCCGGATGGCTACAAAGTACTTTTCCTGGGAGGTGGTGCAAGCATGGAGTTCCTGTATGTTGCAATGAACCTGTTGGAAAAAAAGGCAGGTTACCTTGAAACCGGAGTTTGGGCAAAAAAAGCAATAAAAGAGGCCAAAGCATTGGGAGAAACGGTTGTCGTTGCCTCTTCAAAAGACAATAACTTTAGCTACATACCCAAAGGATACCAAATACCTTCGGACCTTGATTATTTTCATATAACAACAAACAACACAATTTACGGAACTGAAATCCACGAAGATATGGATTGTCCTGTAAATCTTGTGGCAGATATGTCCTCGGATATTATGAGCCGTCCGGTTGACATTAGCAAATATGCACTTATATATGGTGGAGCACAAAAAAATGTAGGTCCTGCAGGAGTTACCTTTGTTATAGTCAAAGAAGATATCTTGGGCAAAGTATCAAGATACCTGCCAACCATGTTAGATTACAGGACGCATATAGAAGGGGATTCCATGTTCAATACTCCTCCGGTTTTCCCGATTTATGTAATGACCCAAACCCTCAAATGGGTAAAAGAGATGGGTGGCCTGGAAGCAATCCAAAAAATGAACAAAGAGAAAGCTGCTCTGCTTTACAATGAGATTGACAGGAATAAAATGTTCAAGGGAACCGCTGCATTGGAAGACCGCTCCTTAATGAACATCTGCTTTGTAATGGAAGACCAATACAAAGATAAAGAGGAGGCATTCATGTCCTTTGCAAAAGAACGCGGAATGGTAGGCATTAAAGGACACCGCTCTGTTGGTGGCTTCCGTGCATCTACATACAACGCGTGTCCTATAGAGAGTGTCAAAGCTCTGGTGGAGTGTATGCAGGAATTCGAAAAACTTAATAGCTAAAATTCCCTTAAATATTACTGAAATGAAAATACTTATAGCAACTGAAAAGCCATTTGCAAAGGCAGCCGTAGACGGGATTGCCTCTATAGCAAAGGAAGCTGGACATAATTTGGCTTTACTGGAAAAATACAGCTCTGCAGAAGAACTGTACAAAGCAGTTTCAGATGCCGATGCACTTATTGTAAGGTCTGACAAGGTCACCAAAGAGGTTATCGACGCTGCCGGAAACCTTAAAATTGTTGTACGTGCCGGTGCAGGATATGACAACCTTGACCTCTCTGCCTGTACACAAAGAGGTATTGTTGCAATGAACACTCCTGGTCAAAACTCAAACGCTGTTGCAGAGCTTGCAATAGGCATGATGATTTATATGTCCAGAAACAGTTTCAATCCTGGAACTGGAAGTGAACTCAAAGGAAAAAGTGTAGGCATACACGCCTATGGCAACGTTGGACGTCTTGTAGCCAAACTTGCCAAAGGATTCGACATGAAAGTGCTTGCATTTGATCCTTTTGTAGATAAAACTGCAATTATTAATGACAATGTTACTCCTGTAGATTCCATAGAAGAACTTTACGAAAAATCTGATTTCCTGTCCCTTCATATCCCGGCTACTCCACAAACAAAAGGGTCGGTTGGCCTGAATCTTTTGAACAGACTGCCAAAAGGTGGTTGCCTGGTGAATACTGCCAGGAAAGAGATCATAAATGAGGCAGAACTTATCATGGCCATGGAAAAAAGGGAAGACATCAAATATGTAACTGATGTGGCCACCGAAAACCATGCTACCATAAGTGAAAAATTCGGAAAAAGAGTATTTGCAACACCCAAGAAGATGGGAGCCGAAACTGCCGAGGCAAATATCAATGCCGGCCTTGCAGCCGCAAACCAAATAGTAAGGTTTTTCGAAACAGGAGACAAAACATTCCAGGTTAATAAATAAACTATACAATAATTTATGGTAAAAGTAAAACCATTTGCAGCAGTAAGACCTCCAAAAAACATGGTGGCAGAAGTCGCTTCACGTCCCTACGATGTACTGAATTCAGCAGAGGCAAAGTCAGAGGCAGGTGAAAAATCACTATTGCATATAATCAAACCCGAAATTGATTTTAACCCTATCGCAGATGAACACTCCCAAGAGGTCTACGACAAGGCTGTGGAAAATTTCAAACTTTGGCAACATAAAGGCTGGCTGGCACAGGATGAGAAAGAGATGTATTACGTATACGCTCAAACCATGGAGGGCCGGACCCAGTACGGATTGGTTGTTGGAGCTAGCGTAGAAGACTACCTTACCGGTAAAATCAAGAAACACGAACTCACCAGAAAAGATAAGGAAGAAGACAGGATGATCCATGTACGCATACAAGATGCAAACATAGAACCTGTGTTCTTTGCCTATCCCGACAATCAAGAGATAAACGAAATTGTCGCAAACATTGTAAAATCCAAAGATGCAGAATATGACTTCACTGCAGAAGATGGCTTTGGCCACCATTTCTGGTTGATTGATGATGACGCTGTTATTGCAAGGATAACCGCAATATTTTCACAAATCCCGGCATTTTATGTAGCAGATGGTCACCACAGGACTGCTGCAGCAGCACTGGTAGGCGAAGAAAAGAGAAAAAACAATCCTAATCATACAGGTAATGAAGAGTATAATTTCTTCATGGCTGTAGTATTTCCAGAAAGTCATCTAAAAATCATTGACTACAACAGGGTTGTCAAAGATCTTAACGGAATGGAGCCAAAACAGTTCCTGGAAAAACTTTCTGCCGACTTTGAAGTACAAAAGATTGGAAAAGAAATTTACAAACCCGAATCACTCCATAATTTTGCAATGTACCTTCAAGGAAACTGGTACTCTCTCACTGCAAAACCTGGCACATTCAACGATAACGATCCCATTGGTGTGCTTGATGTTACAGTATTGTCCAACCTTGTTTTTGACAAACTACTGGACATCAAAGACCTGAGGACTTCCAAAAGGATCGATTTTGTCGGAGGGATCAGAGGACTTGCAGAGTTAAGCAAAAGGGTAGACTCCGGAGAGATGGCTGCAGCATTTGCACTCTATCCGGTATCTATGAAACAACTTATTGATATTGCCGATACAGGCAACATCATGCCTCCAAAAACTACTTGGTTCGAACCAAAATTGAGAAGTGGCCTGGCAATTCACAAATTGTCCTGATATTATAGGCCAGACATGAAGGCAGCCCAATCAAAGGCTGCCTTTTTATTTATTTACACATGATAACCTTGGTGACTTTTTTCCGCTGCAACATAACAAGCATAAACTTCATTATCCAAAGGATAATCCCAACATCCCATGGAGTGGTGCAGCTCTCCTCCAAATCCAGACTTGAAACGGAATAATCCATGCATTGGGTGTGACTCATCACAACCTGGAGAAACACCAAACATATCGTATTCTACACAACCTCTCTCCTTTGCAATTGTCATTGCTCTCCACTGTACTGCGTAAGTGGCCATCAGGTTCCTCCTGTAAGATGTGGACGCTCCGTAAAGATAAGTAGCCCTATTGTCAGAAATTACCAGGAACATTGCCGCCAACGGATTCCCATCATACTCTGCGATTAACAATAATACTTCTGCAGGCGAATTGGTGTCGTTTGCTTTCTCAGTCAATATTATCTTGAAATAATCCAGGGAGTGCAACATGAATGAATTGCGGATAGCTGTCTCTTTGTAGAGATTATACCAAATGTCCAGACTCTCCATACCATGCACCTTTACCTCTACTCCTCTTCTCATAGCCAAAGAGATATTGTACCTGGTTTTTGGCTTCATCTTCTTAAGTAATATATCTTCTTGATTTTCAAGATTTACAAATATAGTATTTGTTGGAAGGATGTTGGAGGCTGCTTTCCTGAAGTTCCAGTTTTTTGTTTCCATATTTACCCTTAATTCCTGGAAATAAGAATCAGGTGGACCCAACCAATTACCATTATGGTCAAAATGTTCATCTTCACTTGCCCATAATGAGCGCCAAGCCAAATCATATCTGATCATTATGCAATTGTTTGGCAAAAAAGGGCGAATTTGCTCTGACAACTCTTCCAGAAACACTCCTGTATCCTCGTCCTTTGGTTCCAACTCCGGTCCATAGGGCAGGTATGCTATAGAGTGAACAGAATCTATTTGCTTAATCAGAATCAACAAATCCGATTCTATATAACTATCATCTGCTGTACCGTTAGTTACCAAGTGGTTCTTGTTTGCTTTAAAATTCAAAGCAATTGAACTTAACCCTTGCCTGTTTTTAACCTTAGACCAAAAGGCAGTTTGCTGAAGGACTGGTGTCCTGTAGACCTCGCTGATATCCTTGGCAACAATATTGCTTACCATAAATAATTGTTTTTCATCAAAATCAGCCAGCAAATTTAACCCTAAAAAACATCATTGACAAATTATTGGCTTAAATGAAGCTTTTAGTTAAATTTGATGTGGAAAATTAGCATTTAACATATGGATCACAAAATAGAAAAAATTGAATGGTCATCGGAGATGTCCATAGGAAGTAAAATTATTGATGATGACCATAAGACTCTTTTCTCAATCTACAATTCATTGGCAGATTGTGTTCTTGAACAAAAAGGAAACAGGAGTTTTGCAGAGATCCTCTCTGCAATGACAGATTATAGCCTTACCCATTTCAAAAAAGAGGAGCAATACATGGAATCATTCTCCTATCCAGGTATTGATGGGCACAAAGAGTTCCACAAAGAATACATCAAGAGTGTTGCTTTTTTCAATAGCCGTTTTTTAAGCAGTAACCCACCTGATGTATATGAAGTTACACACTTCCTTAAAACATGGTGGGAAAACCATATATTGAATATTGATAAAAAATATGAAGATTTTAAACTTTCTTCCATTCTCTCCATTATCCGGCAAGAACTTCAATCAATGTCAAATAGAGAGCACGCAGCCAGTGGTCAACAATTTTTTAAGGAGAAAGTCAAAATGTACGGAATACGCTCTGCAGATGTAACAAAAATTGCAAAATCACAATACAAGTCTCTTTTACATAAAGATAAGTCGTCAATATTCGGGATATGCTCAAAACTATTTGAATCACAAATCCTGGAAGAGTCTATGATTGCATGCGAGTGGTCTTATATGAAAAGAAAAGAGTTTGAAGAGGAAGATATTGACACATTCTTTTTTTGGCTATCAAATCATGTGACAAACTGGGCCGTTTGCGATACTTTCTGCAACCATACAGTAGGAGCTTTCGCAGAGAGATTCCCAAATAAAATATCCGATTTGAAATCCTGGGCTTACAATCCAAACAAATGGCTTAGGAGAGCTGCAGCAGTATCCTTGATTGTTCCTGCACGATCTGGCAAGTTCCTGTCCCAATCAATCCAAATTTGCGACATTCTTTTAACAGATGCAGATGACATGGTACAAAAAGGATACGGATGGTTGCTTAAAGTACTCTCCGACACCCACCAAAAAGAGGTTTTCGAATATGTAATGGCAAATAAAGAGTCAATGCCAAGAACATCATTAAGATATGCAATAGAAAAAATGCCAGGGGACCTGAAAAAAATTGCAATGCAAAAATAACACGGCCAAAACCCGGTTATTTACCTCTCCTTTCCGGGATATGAGGGGTCAAATAGAAGTTATTGATAAAGAACAACAACAATATCATAGCCAGGAATCCAATTGCAACCAGCACAAGATAAATTGCCACGAATGCACCATACTGAGCAATATCAAAAAACGGATAAAGGTAATCCTCAAACCAAAAAGCGAGCAACAAACCCCATAACATGAAAATCACAGGATAGCAGAGCCATTTCAATATTTCCTTGAACTGGTATCGTCTTTTTTCATTTAGCAGCCAATAGGCCAAAACCGCGGGAGGTACAACATAATGCAATAACACAGAAGCAATCCGTTCCCTGCCATATAATTCATAAATTGGCTCTAATATTATCAAGTACACTATTCCTGTAAGAAGTATATACGAAGTAACAGCTCCAAGGTAATTCTTTGCAATTGTTTTTACTTTCCCTTCCTTCAAAAACAACAACCCCGATGAAACCAGTACAACCAACAAATTTGACTGTAGCGTAAAGTATTTGAAAGTAGTCAAAGCCTGTACAAAACCATCCACGATTGTTTTGTTGTATATATCCAGGAGTATCCCACACAAAGATGCCACAAAGGCTAGCCAAAGCAAGATTGTTGAATTTGAACCCTTATTTGTCATATTGGTTTATAGTTTAACTAGGAGCCAAAAAAATAGTTGACCAAAGGTACAAAAAGAGGAGCAATAATTGAAGTGAAAATACCCATCAAAGCTATTGCAAGTCCTCCTGCAGCCCCTTCCAGAGCTCCCTCTTCAAGAGCCTTTGCAGTACCTATTCCATGAGCTGCCGACCCCATTGCCAAGCCTCTTGACATCCTGCCCTTTATACCAGAGATTTTGAGAAACCAAGAACCGGTGACAGCCCCAAAAATACCCGCCAATGTTACCACAACAGCTGTCAGGTAAAAGATGCCTCCTGTCTTCTGGGCAAGCACAATTGCTATCGGAGTTGTAATGGATTTTGGCAGTAATGTGATAATCATTTGAGGGCTTGCACCCAAAACCCCGGCAATCAAAACAACCGACAAGATGGATGATAAGCTTCCTATGAATGTGGCAGTGATTATTGACAACCCTCTGCTTTTGATAAAATCGTAGTGTTTGTATAATAAAAAACCGAATGCAACTACCGATAAGTTTAAAACATATTTAAGAAACCCTGTATTTGATTCATACAAATCCATATCCAAACCAGAGACTTCGAAAATCAGAACAATAACAGCGGTCGCTACTATAACTGTATGGAAAACCATTACTTTGGTTTTCCTGTAAATAGCCCTTCCAAAATAATAGACCATCAATGTGAGGAGAATAAAAGCTATCTCCAAATAAATCCTACTCATTGCCATCACGCATCGATTCAAATTTATCAGCAATTTTCCCTACAACCCACAAAACCAAAAAAGAACTTACTGAAACTGAGACAACAATAGCTATCAAATCGTTCTGTATAGAAGAAAACGGGACAAGAGCCACACCTGCTGTAACAGGTATGAAAAACAACATAAGATTGTCAAGGAAAAACTGGGCTACAATTTCTACCCACTCCCTCTTTACAACACCAGATTTAAGTAAACCAAACAATACCAGCATGCCCATAACAGAAGGAGAGATAAACCCATGAACCAATTTGCTCACAAAACCACCTGCATAATAACAAAGGACAATGACAGCTACACCCGATAGTGTTAAAAGAATTTTTTTGCGAACTTTTACTTCATCCATTCATAAGTAGTATAATGGTCACCAGTCATACCCAACGATTCGTACACCTGTTGAGCCCGGACATTACGTTTGTCCACATAAAGACGGATTCCTTTCAACTCGTCGCTGGAACCTACAATCTTCTTGATATGATTGTAAAGCATTTTGTAAACTCCCATTTTCCTGTATCCAGGTTTTACATAAACAGATTGTATCCACCACACCCATCCATTTCTCCAATCGCTCCATTCCGTGGTAATCATGAGCATTCCCGCTGCTTCGCCTTCATTATCAGCTATGAAATATTTTGCCTTGGTGCTATCTTCCAAAACGGATGATACCCCAATTTGCAAAACACCTCTCTCAAGGTCAATACTTTCAGTTTCCTTTGCCATGCTAATTTGGAAATCCAAAATCTCATCCAAATCAGACTTCAATGCATCCCGAACAACTATATTCATCATTAAAAAATTAAAATCATCCCAAAGGATCAAAACAGCAATAACAGTTCTATGGTAAACTTGTTCGAATCCATCTCTTCATATCGGTTGAATTCTGGAAGAGCCCTCTCTACAAAATAATATTCATAATTGAACCTTAGCGAAGATGCAAACATTTTTGTATCCAGCCCCAGATTGACCCCAAGAGTCATTCTGGTGGCATCAAAATTATTCTCAGAGATATTTTCTCCTATTGCATCCCATCTTGCAAGGGGTGTGATATCATGGATGACACCTGGATTGTCAAGCGGAAAAGAATAGGCCCCCTGTATATACAAAGACAACCTGTCAGTCTCATCAAACCTGTTATACCTGTCCATAACCTCCGATTCAATCAAATATCTTCCTTTTGCATATCTAAAATCTGCACCCCAAATAAAATAATCATTTGTTGCAGACATAGGATAATCATAGATTTTTGCAGTAACCCTAAGCCCATCCATACTTCCCATCTGTACTCTGGCAGCATATGCAAGATTACTTGTCCAAACCGGGTCATTGATGGTGTTTCCGTTGAACACCCCAAACTCAAAAGTAAGTGGCATAAAAGACGTTTCCATCAAATATTTAGCAACTGCACCAATATCCCTGGTACCGGTAAAATACTTACCCAAAAAGGCCCTGTTTGCAAACAAAAGGTCTGGCGGAGACACTACATATGAATTATAAATAGGAATACTTGTCTGGCCAAAAGTCAAATGAAAATTTTTAAATGGATTCAAAGTCGCAGACAAGTCCAACACTTGGAAATCTCCGCTACTGCTAAGCTCCACCTGCACCCTGTATGTCAATGGCTGTGTAATATTCCCAGACAAACCCAGCCTGGAATTACGAACAGAAAACCTGGACATATTTGTTTCAGTTGCATATTCATATTTTGTTTTTATTGTTCCGTCAAAAGTTGCAGAGGGATATTTAACCTGACCATATCCCGCTATATTGGAAATAATAAGAATTACTAATGCAGTAGTAAGTTTCACTTTCATCATTAAAAATACTTTACAATTTAAAGAGTGCAAAAGTACGAAAATAAAACCCTATGGCAATAAAAAACACCCGGCCATTTAATGGTCGGGGGTTGTAAAAGGTATTTGCCTACCGGTGCCTGCACCGGAATGGCCCTCCCTACGTAAGGGAGGGTCGGGGTGGGTGGTCGTGAACAATCGGCTTATAGCCGACAGCTTTTAACAAAAAAACCCCCGGCCATTGAATGGTCGGGGTTTGTTTAATGATGATTGCCTACCGGTGCCTGCACCGGAATGGCCCTCCCTACGCAAGGGAGGGTCGGGGTGGGTGGTCGTGGACAATCGGCCTATAGCCGACAACCTTTGACAAACCCCAACCCAAGAAAACAAAAACCCCCGGCCATTCAATGGTAGAGGGGTTGTAAAAGGTATTTGCCTACCGGTGCCCGCACCGGAATGGCCCTCCCTACGTAAGGGAGGGTCGGGGTGGGTGATCGTGAACAACCGGCACATAGCCGGCAACTTTTAACAAAAAAACCCCCAGTCAATTAAGACCAGGGGTTTGTAAAAGGTTGGCGGCTACCTACTCTCCCACTTGGTATAGCAGTACCATCGGCGCAAACGGGTTTAACTTCTCTGTTCGGAATGGGAAGAGGTGGAGCCCCGTCGCTGTAGCCACCTTGACTATGGTAGATCGTCCCAAGGGACAATCCCTATTTTATGTAAAGAGAGAGATATTGGAGATAAGTATCTGTCCTGTGACAAACATGCGGACACTCCTTTTGCATTCGTGCCCGTTTGTCACCTCGTAATAAGAAGCCTATCGGGTG